>ERZ1031347.153-NODE-153-length-33471-cov-8.795816_pt1 | contig 33471 bp, 26 predicted proteins | sample MGYA00517106_ERZ1031347 | MGnify/ENA primary metagenome ERZ1031347 (study PRJEB33719, sample SAMN04261392) | wastewater metagenome | biome: periurban shantytown; feature: human; material: feces | host: Homo sapiens | place: Peru: Lima | collected 2012-07-19 ...
CGAAAGGTTATTATTATGGCAAAAGATTATAATCCCGATATCGTCAGTGTTGTTGACGAGGAGGGTAAGGAGCATATCTTCGAGGAGCTTGACCGCATAGAAACGGATCGCGGGCACTATGTTGCCCTGCTGCCCATATACGACGACACCGAGGAGATTCTCGAAGGCGAGGATGAGGTTCTCCCCCTCAAGGTTATAGAGGAGGACGGCGAAACATATCTGACGATGATCGAGGACGACGACGAATTTGAGGAAGTTTATCAGGCCTTTGAGGAGCGCTTGAGCGATCTTTTCTTTGACGACGAGCGCATCGACGAGGACGAATAATAAAATAAAGTCACCCTGCCCTGTGCGATAAATACGGTTCATATTAACCCAACACGTTTTACAAGGGAGCTTAGTCTCCGGCGGCAGACTGCAGACCTCCCGGCTTTGCCGGAAGAAGGGAGCGCGAAACCGTCGGGCGGCACCCACCTGCTTTGGATGCAGGTTACTATTGCCGTATCCGGCTCGGCGGGGCTTCTTTTTTAATTAATGCCTTTTTATTTATATAATGTATCAGCGGCCGCAAGCCGCATTTTTTGCGGAACAGAGGCCGTCGGAAACGGAGGAAAAGCTGTTGCAGCGCATACTTAATGCCGACATTGCCGACATCGCCCCTATCGACGGGGGCTTTATATATGCAGAAAAAAAGATTCTTGAAAGCGGAGCGTGCAAAATATCGTTTTATTCGTACGACTGCGAGACAGGCATAGCCGCACCCATAACAAGGGGCGAATATGTCTCGTTCAAGTTCGGCCGAAACGGCTCGCGCATAGCGGACGAGCTCGGTCAGAGGGGCGAATTCATTTTTGCCCAGCCGACAAGATTTTTCAACAATTGCTCCGTGACTCTCGACAGAGCCGGAACGTTCTCGCTTTTTTCGCCCGAGGGCTCATGCGTCAGGCGCTATGAATTTACATATCAGGGCGCGCCTGTATGCAATCCCGTCGCATACGAAAAATCCCTCTGGTGCGTTGTGCCGGAGCGAAACGCGATAATCAACTATTCGATAGACGAAGCCCGCGTGCTGCTCAGAATAGGCGGGGGCGCTCAAAGCGCGTTCTCATATCCGACAAGCATAACGCTCCTCGGAGGAAGCATTTTCGTCTGCAACCGTGATTCGCATAAGATCCGCACCGTGCAGATAAACAACAGCACCTATGCCATAAACGACTACCGCACCTTCAGCGAGCCCGTATATAAATATTTCAGAGTGGAAGGCAGAGAGTACGCTCTGCTTGACTCGGGAGTATACGAAATATAAAAAAGCCCCCGAAATACAATACAGGAGGTAAATATGGCAAGAATATTCAGAACGGTAATCAGGATAATCACCTGCATCGCTCTCATTATCTGCCCGATGCCCGAGAAGAAATGCGAGGCCGAATTCAACGGCACATTTCTTCAGTCCTGGATGAGCTCATCCTGGGACGACGGGCGCTGGCAGGAGGAAATCGGCGCGATGAAGGAGGCCGGGATAAAATACCTCATCATTCAGGATGTGGTGCACAAGGCCTCCGACGGCACATGGACCGTCTACTACAACTCCGAGCTTGACACGTTTAAGGGCGCAGCCTTCGGTGCCTCCGATGTTGTTGAAGCGGCGCTGAGAAACTGCGCGGGCTCGGGAATAAAGGTCATGGTCGGCCTGGGTCTCTATGACGAATGGTGGACAAAGTCCGGCTTCGGCAAGGACTACGGCGAGCTCTGCGACGTCTCCGCCGACATGATCGAAGAAATCTACGGCAGGTATATTTCAAAGTATCCCGACGCGTTCGGCGGCTGGTACTTCACGCCCGAGATGAGTAACGGACCGCTTGTAAAGCTCTCGTCCGCTTTCATTGCAAAAGGCGTCAATGTGATAATCGACGCTATCGAGCGCACAGATGCGGACGCTCCCCTGCTCTTAAGCCCGTTTTTCTCGCAGTACGGGGCGAACCCCGGCATAGAGAGCGCGAAAATCTTCTGGGCTTCGTTCATAAGGTCGGTGAACTTCCGCGAGCAGGACATATTCTGTCCGCAGGACGCCGTTGGCGCGGGCTGGACGATTGAAGAGAATCTCGTCAATGTCTGGAGAATGTATTCCGACGCCGTGAAGTTAAGCGGAAAGAAGATACACCTTTGGGCAAACGTAGAGAATTTCACAAGCGCCGTAGCAAAGAGCAACACCACAGGCATAACAACTCCGCTCGCAACCGAGAACACGCAGGATGTGACCGCGACGCTCGACAGGCTCGTTAGGCAGATGGACATAGCCTCTCGATACGCCGAGAACATCATAACGTTCTCGTACAACCACTATTACAGCCCCGTGTATGTCAATCCGATGTTCCACAACACCTATGTTGACTACTTGAAAAACGGACACGTGCTCGAGAGCGAAGCACCTACTGCGCCTACTGCGCTCACATTCTCCGTTGACGGTGACGGAAACACCGTACTCAGCTGGCAGGCCTCGACGGATAATTTCGGCGTAGCCTATTACAGGATATGCGTCGACGGCAAGTTCTTAGCGAGATGCGAATACAACGAGGACACCGTGACGGTCATCAAAAATGCGCAAAGCGGCACTGTATACGGTATTACCGCATACGATGCGGCGGGCAACGCTTCGCAGACAGCGGAGATAACCTATTAAGAAAATAACACAAGGCATAGAAAACAACCGCAGCAGGATGAACTGTTGCGGTTGTTTTGCGTAGTTTTATCGCAAGTCAAAGAATTGCACAATTTGTATTTGCAGCGGAGTGTCAATTATGGCTCCCCTGCGGGGAAGCCGAGACTGAGGGGGCTTTGCATTGATTCGCCCACATTGTCTCGACTGTTTTGTTTCTAAATGTCCCTGCACCGCTGCCGCCGTAGGCGGCACAGAGGGCAAACCTTGAGCATAGAGCATATTACAAGACACGGACGAAATAAATAGATTTTCGGTGACGTTGACGCGTCAAAGGGTCGTCGAGTCGCCGACCCCTACAAAGCGAAGCTTTCCGCAATCCCCTTGCAGAAATGAGCTTCGCTCGCCTACTGTAAGCTGCTGCATAAACCGCGGGCGGATAATATCCGCCCCTACATGGGCTTAGCCGTTGTGTTTCTGCGGGCGAACAAAGCTGCCGCTACGGTATACCTCTTGCAGCTGCGCTGCAAATCTCAATTCATATAGTGCTGAAAACCACTGTCCGTTATTTCAACTTCTTCTCACGGAGAATGCCCTTATATGAGCCGTCTTGGCAAGTTCCCACGTTGACGAAGCCGAGGCTTTCGTAGTACTTTGCGAGCGCTGCGCTGTCCTCTGCCGAATCGAGACGAAGATATGCTTTGCCTTCGCCCACGGCGTACTCCCCCGCGCGGCGCAGAAACTCCGCTCCCGCGTCGCGCTCACCCAACTTCGAGGCGAGGTTGTGGACATAGAGCGAGGGAGCATCGTCCTCCCACCTGTCATCGTGCTCGAGCAGGACGGCGGCACAGACCGGCTCTCCGTTTTCGTCCTCGAGCGCAAAAGCGAGACCGTCTCTGCATTTTTCTTCATAATATGAAAGCGGATAAAGCTTATCGTATTCCACAACATTCCAATGCTCTATTCCCTTTTCGTCCATCCACTGCATCCGCTCAAGGACAAGAGAGAACATCTCGGACGCCTTTTCGGGCGGCAGTTTTACAAATTTGCGTCTGTTCATCTTTTCTCCGTTAAAACACGCCCGGAAATCCGAGGATCCCGGGCGCGAGGTTATTTAATTGCCGTTTATGCTTTTTTGTGAACTCTCGTCATAACATCGGTGCCGCCGAGGACATTGAAATGCTTGATATGGACGAGCGGCTGAGACAGGTCGCCGTTTGCGGGCATCTTGTTGTCGATGCCGCCGAGCAGGCTTGCGCCGTCCGAGCACTCGACCCTGACGTTCTCGGGCAGATAGATATCGACTCCGCCGAGAATCGCGGTGACGCTTATCGTTATCTCGTCGTTTATCTGCGCTTCGCTCAGATCGACCTCAAGGCCGCCGAGAATTGCAAGGCAGTGAGCGCCGAGCAGGTTGCCGGTGGTGTTTTTGTAAACGCCGCCCGAGCAGACTGCGGTGTATGTGGGCTTGCTCTCCTGCGAAATAGGGCCGCTGTTGTCATCGAGATGCTTTTTGAGTTTCTTTGTCTTTACCGTGCTGAATATCAGCCAGAAGCCGACGGTGACAAGGGCGATTGCGATAGCGAAATGGTTCATTCTCTCTGCGGGCACCCACTGGGGGTTGCACTTGAGCAGCAGCCAGACGCCGACCGCGACGGCCGCGACATTGAGCAAATCAATACCCGAGGCTATCATGCTGCCGATAGCGGGAACGATGATAAACACGGTCCACCAACCGCTCATTTCGCCTATTTCCCAGAAGCCGAACGCCGAGCCGAGGAATATGATTCCCGCAGCTAAAACGGCTATTCCGAAAAATATCTTATTCAGATTCTTTCTCATTTTCGTCTGCCTCCCCATTGTTCTGAGCGTCGGACTGCTCCGACGGCTCTGTCAGTTTGCTGTCGTCTTCACTGTGCACGTCCAACGGGGCAAGCTCGTTGCCGTGCATTATCGTTTCAAACTCCTCGCCGCTTATCTTCTCGCGCTCGATAAGCGCGTCGGCGACTGCATGGAGTCTGTCGATATGCTCCTTGAGTATATCCTCGGTATGACCGTAGGCCGTGGTGATGATGCGGTTTATCTCCTCATCTATCTCTGCGGCTGTCTCCTCCGAATAATTCTTCAGATGCGAGTAATCTCTGCCGAGGAATACCTCGTCGTTACCCGAGCCGAAGGATATCGGGCCGAGCCTGTCGCTCATGCCGTACTTTGTGACCATCTTGCGCGCGATATCCGTGGCGCGCTCAATGTCGTTCGACGCGCCGGTTGAAACATCACCTATAACTATGGCTTCGGCAACTCTGCCGCCGAGGAGGCTGACAAGATTGTCGAGCATCTCGTTCTTAGAATGATAGCTCTTATCCTCGGTCGGGAGATACATTGTGTATCCGCCCATCTGACCTCTCGGCACTATGGATACCTGATGAACCGGGTCGTTATACTCGAGATAATAGGCGGAGACTGCATGACCCGCCTCATGATAGGCGGTCAGGCGCTTCTCCTTGTCGGTCATCTTATGGCTCTTCTTCTCGGTGCCTGCGACGACCTTTATCATCGCCTCTTCTATCTCGGGCATGGTTATGGCTCTCTTATCGCGGCGGGCGGCGAGGAGAGCCGCCTCATTGAGCAGGTTTTCGAGATCTGCGCCGGTGAAGCCTATGGTTGTCTTTGCAATAGTCGAAAGATTGACATCGGGGCCTAAGGGCTTGCCCTTGGCGTGAACCTTGAGTATGGCCTCGCGTCCCTTGAGGTCGGGATAGCCTACCGTTACCTGACGGTCAAATCTTCCGGGACGGAGCAGCGCGGGGTCAAGGATATCGGGGCGGTTGGTCGCCGCGATGATTATAACGCCCTCGTTTGCGCCGAAGCCGTCCATCTCGACGAGCAGCTGGTTAAGCGTCTGCTCGCGCTCATCGTGTCCGCCGCCCATGCCTGCGCCTCTGTGGCGGCCGACGGCGTCTATCTCATCGATAAAGATTATCGAGGGTGAATTTTTCTTTGCCTCATTGAAAAGGTCGCGCACTCGCGAAGCGCCGACACCGACATACATCTCGACGAAATCGGAGCCGGAAATCGAGAAGAACGGAACGTTTGCCTCACCCGCAACAGCCCTTGCGAGCAGGGTTTTACCTGTACCGGGAGGGCCGACGAGCAGAACACCGCGCGGTATTCTCGCGCCGAGCTTGTTGAAATGAGAGGGATCCTTGAGGAAATCGACTATCTCGCTGAGCTCCTCTTTCTCCTCGTCCGCGCCCGCAACGTCGTCAAATGTCGTCTTGCGGCTCTCGTCCTTCGCCCGCTTGACGCGCGCCTTGCCGAACGAAAGAGTTCGGTTGTTCTCGTTGTTCATGGCGTTGTTCATCTTGCGGAACATATAGAAGAGTATGGCGCCGAGGATAACGAGCATGAGAAGCGTCGGGACGATATTGAGCAGAATGGCGCCGGTCGAGCCGGTCTGATACTGCGCCTTTATCGGAGTATCCGGATGCTCTCTGTTATATGCGATAACGCCGTTGTGTATGTCCTCCTGGAACATACCGACGCTCGGCACGGTGAAGTTATACGTCTTATCGTCGCCCTTGAGCTTGAACTCAAGCGCACCGCTCGACATATTGAGGTTATATTCCGTGACCTTTTTTTCATCGAAATACTGCACGACCTGATAATACTCGAGCTTTTCGTTCTTCTGCTGCCTGGCATAGAGGGAGACACCGGAAATTATGAGGATGGGAATGAGAATATACGGTATCCACGCCAGCACTTTTTTTGCATTGCTGTCAGTGTTGTTCTTCTTATTTTTCAAACGTCAAATCCTCCTGTGACTGTCGAAGTTTTCTTTTGACCGCTCTTATTTCTCGTAGACCGAACGGCTGAGCACGCCGAGGAAAGGCACATTGCGGTACTTCTCATCATAATCGAGACCGTAGCCGACAACGAACTCGTCGGGAACCTCCGTTCCCGCGTAGTCCGCCTTGAGATCCTTTATCATGCGGCGTTCGGGCTTATCGAGGAAGGTGCATATCTTAATGCTCGCGGGTCTGCGCGCTCTGAGCATCTCGGATATGTAATGGAGAGTTTTACCGGAGTCGAGTATGTCCTCGACTATCAGCAGGTCATAGCCCTCTATGGGTCTGTCAAGATCCTTTATTATCTTGACTTCGCCTGAGCTCTCCGTGCCCGAGCCGTAGCTCGAAACCGACATAAAATCTATCTCGCACGGTATTGTTATCGCTCTCATAAGATCCGCCATAAACACGACGGAGCCCTTCAAGACGCTGACCATGAGCAGCTTCCTGCCCTTGTAGTCCTCGCTTATCTGCCTGCCGAGGCGGGAGACGATATCGCGTATCTGCTCCTCGCTGAGCAATACTCTCTCTATATCCTCTATCATTGCTTTTCCCTCCGTATTATAAGCACATTTTCAGTGTTTTTTCCGACGCGGCACCGTCTGTCCGCGCCGAAGCCCTCGACCCAAAGCACACCCGCTTCGTCGCGCAGCACTGCGATATCGCAGCGGCTCTCCGGCGGAATATGCGCCTCGTTGAAAAGCTTTTTCAGGCTCTTTGTGCAGCCGCGCCTCGCAAGGGTCAGCTTATCGCCCGAACGGCGGCTGCCGATTTGAACTCTTCCTATAATTTTATCACAATCAATGCAATAATCCAACACATCTTTGTGAATTTTTTGTGTATCTAAAAAATTTTTTTTATTAACTCTGCAAATTGATACGCGTCCGTTATGGCAAACGGAGCCGTTTATGCACTCGGACTCTATATTCTCCGACCACTCCTCGCCATTCTTTATTGGGGCGGCAAAGCGCAGAACTGCGCCGTCCGAGACGGCAAACGTATCTGGTGAAAGCTGGATTTTTCCGCCCGACGAAAGAATATTTTCAACCGCGCCTACGGTCTTAAAGTCCGCCGATTTCGGGCATACGTTCTTTATACAGCCGAGCAGGGCGCGGCGGCGTATCGCCGGATGAGCCGAGAGCAGCACTTCGCAGGAAAATCCGCCGTCGGCTTGTGCCGAGAGCAAAAGCGCCTTCGTCTCGCCCTCGAGAAAGTCCTCGTCAAGCGCGGCGTTTTGAGAAAAATGCGAGGCATTCTCTTCAAAAGCGGAGTTTATCTCCTTTAGCGCGGGGACTGCGATACGGCGAATCTTATTGCGGCTGTAATCGAGAGTCAGGTTGGTGCTGTCTGTTACGAAATCGAGAGAATTTTCGCGGCAGAACGCCTCTATTTCTTCCCTCGTGCAGAAAATAAGCGGTCTTATTATATTTCCGCGCACGGGCGGAATACCGCAAAGCCCCTTTAGCGACGAGCCGCGGGCGAGATTGAAAAGCATGGTCTCGGCATTGTCGCTCGCCGTGTGGGCGGTTGCGATTTTTGCGTTTTTGTCTATCGATTCAAAGAACTCGTAGCGCACTCTGCGCCCGCATTCCTCGCATGACTCTCCTCTCTGCTTTGCGAGCGCCGCTACATCGGCATGCAAAACCTCAAAGCGCAGTCCGTTCTTCTCGCAGAAGGAGCGCACATAGTTTTCATCGCGCCGCGCCTCTTCGCCGCGAAGCCCGTGATTGACATGGGCTACGGTCAGCGACAGCGAATACCGCTCCCTTATCTTCATAAGGAACAGCAGCATTGCCATTGAATCGGCACCGCCCGAGACCGCGGCTATAACTGCGGCTCCCGGGCTGAGCATATTGTATTTTTTCACGGCGCCGAGCGCTTTATCAAGCATTCTGAATCTTCTCCACGCCCATGAACAGAGTGTGATCCGCATCCCAGATGAAATCTACCGTCTTTGTGGGACCGTGTCTGTTCTTGGCAACAATAACCTCGACCTCGTTGGCAACGGGGGCTGCGGATACAGGCTCGTCGTCGCCGTCCGGGTCGTCCTTTTCGTTCTTATAATATTCCTCGCGGTAGAGCATGAGGACTATATCGGCATCCTGCTCTATCGAGCCCGATTCGCGCAGATCCGAAAGCTGCGGGCGGTGGGACTTTCCCCTGCCCTCGGTGCCTCTGGAGAGCTGGGCGCAGCAGACTACGGGGATATTCAAATCCTTCGCCATGAGCTTCAGGCTTCGGGTTATCTCAGTAACCTCCTGCACGCGGTTTTCGACCTTTGTGCCGGAGCGGATAAGTCCGAGGTAATCTATGATTATACAGTCGACATTCTTGAGTCTGCGTGCGCGCGCTTTCATTTCGGCAACGGTTATCGAGCTCGTGTCGTCGAAATAGAGCTCGCAGTCGTTGAGCGCTGCGGTGGCAAGTCCGAGGCGCGTCCAGTCGTCGGTATCGAGCTGACCGCTTCGCATCTTTGTGCTTAATACGCGCGCTTCGGTCGAGAGAACTCTCTGAGCAAGCTGCTCCTTCGTCATTTCGAGCGAGAAGAAGAGAATTTTCTTCTTAGCCTTGACAGCGACGTTTCTCGCAATATTCAAGGCAAAGCTTGTCTTTCCCATTGCGGGGCGCGCGCCGATAAGTATGAGGTCGGACTTGTTGAGTCCCGCTATTACATCGTCGAGATCCCTGTAGCCCGTTGAGATTCCCTTGAACGCCTCCGCGCCCTCGGAGCTCAGTTTTTGCAGGGTGTCATAGACCTGATTGACTATTATGTCGCTGAGCTTGGACGGACCCGTGCTCGTCTTGCCCTGGCGGATATCGTATATTCTCTGCTCCGCCGCGTCAAGAAGCATATCCGCGCTGTCGGTCTGGGCGACGGCGTTGTCGATAGTCTCCTGCGAGACGGTGATGAGGGTGCGCATGAAATACTTCTCGCGCACGATTTTCGAATATGATTCGACATTTGAAGTAGTCGGCACGCTCTGAGCAAGCTGGAACAGATAGTTCTTGCCCGCCGCCTCATCGTATGTTCCGTTGTTCTTGAGCGCCTCAAGAATAACAAGCGGATCGATTTTGCTGCCTAACGCATCAAGGCTCACCATGACGGAGAATATTTCTCTGTGCTGCGGGAGATAGAAATACTCCGGGCGCAGATAGATGAGCACCTGCGGCATACAGTTCGGATCCATGAGCACGCATCCGAGCACCGCCTGCTCCGCCTCAAGGCTGAAGGGCATCTGATACCCCTCGGGCAGGGTTAAATTATTCACATCCACGGTTCTTAGATCCTCCGGTTTTCGGAAATTATTCCTCGCCCACGCTGACATAGACCGTAGCGTTGACTCCGTTATACACCTTTACTTCGGCGCTGAAAGTGCCGAACGACTTGATATCCTCCATGGACACCTTTCGCTTGTCGACAGATACGCCGAACTGACGGCTTATCGACTCCGCAACTTCCTTTGCGGTAACAGAGCCGAACAGCTTTCCGCCCTGACCCGCCTTTGCGGTGAGCTTCACGGTCTTGCCGTTTATCTTCGCGGCGACCTCCTTGGCGTTCTTGAGCTCGGTCTCCAATCTGTACTTCTCGGCGGACTCACGGTTTTTAAGCTCGTTCATCGCCTGTGCGTTAGCCTCGACTGCGAGCTTTCTCGGGAAGAGAAAGTTTCTCGCGTAGCCGTCAGAGGCATTGACAAGCTCGCCCTTCTTGCCGAGGCTTTTTACATCCTGTGTAAGAATAACTTTCATATATATCAATTCCTTTCGGGTTATTTACGGGTTTAACTTTGTCGGTGCGTCGGTTGCCGCACTTACAAGAATAAAATCATGCAAGCTTTGCGGGCGAATGATATCCGCACTGCGGTATTATATCACGAAATCGAATCCTGCTCCTCGCCGTCTGCGCGGGGATATTTTGCATCTATCGCTTCGCAGAGCTTCGACTTCGCTTCCTGCATATTCACGCCGCCGAGCTGAGCCGCCGCCATGGTGCGGTGACCTCCGCCGCCGAGATATTCCATAATTATCTGGACGTTCATATCGCCGTAGGAGCGCGCCGAGATGCTGACACTTTCATTTCCGCTGTCGAAGATAACAAACGACGCTTTGACCCCGCTGACTTCAAGCAGCTCGTCTGCCGCCTGCGCGCTGAGCAGTCTCGCGTTCTCCGTTCCGGGGGCGGTGCAGGCTATGGCACAGCCTCTGTAAATATGCGCGGCGGAGATTATCTCGCTGCGCTTGCGGTTGCTCTCGATCGAGTTTGAGAACAGGCGCTTTACGGCTACCGTGTCGGCGCCCTTTCCCTTTAAAAATGCCGCCGCTTCAAAGGTGCGCACGCCCGTCGAGAGGACAAACTCCTTTGTGTCAAGCATTATGCCTGCGAGCATCGCCTGCGCCTCCGCTGCCGAAAGAGACGGCGCGGGGGTTATATAGCGCATAAGCTCCGTGACCATTTCGCAGGTTGAAGAGGCGTTGGGGTCATGGAAGAAAATAAGCGCGTCCTTGATATAATCGACCGATTTTCTGTGGTGGTCGATAACCACGGTGGCGGACGCCTTTTCATAGAGGCTCGGGAAATCGACAAAGCTGCTCTTATGGGTATCGACAACAATGAGCAGGGTTTTGCGGGTCATGAGCGCCATAGCTTCGTTGACATCGATTATTTTGCCGTTCCAGCCGTCGGCTCTGAGCATATCGACTGCCGCGCCCGCAAAGCTGCGGTTTTCGTCGAGGACGATATATGAATCGATGCCGAGAGCCTCCGTTATCGCGGACATACCGACTGCCGCGCCGAAAGCGTCCATATCGGGGAACGAATGACCCATTATCATCACGCGGTCGCTCGCGCTGATAAGGCTCGAAAGCGACGAAGCCGCGATGCGGGTCTGAAACTTGGTCACCTTTTCGACGCTCTTTGAAACGCCGCCGAAGAACTCATAGTCATCCTTCGTCTTGACGGCCGCCTGGTCGCCGCCGCGTCCGAGCGCCATATCGAGCGCCTGCTCCGCCGACTTCTCGCAGTCGGTTATGGCAACGCCCGTGCCCACACCTATCGATAGAGTGAGGCCGAGCACTCTTTCTTTGTATTTATATTCGCGTATCTTATCGAGAACGCTGAAACGGTCGGCGCGCATCTTTTCGAGGACATCACTCTGAGCGATTATCATAAACCGCTCCTCGGATATCTTTCTCATGATGCAGTCATACTGACCCGTCCAGTTCTCTATCACCTCTTCGACTCCGCCGCGTATCGCCGCGCGCTCGCTGTCTCTGTAATCCGCCTTGATATCCGCGATATCGTCGGTTTGCAGGAGCATTATGACGGGTCTGTTTTTTATGTAAGCGAGCTGAACGCGCTTGAGCTCGCTTACATCGGTGAAATAGAAAATATATTCTTTGCCGCCCTTGAACTCAAACGAGGACGGGGTGACTATATAATAGGAGTCCTTTATTCTGACTGTGGACGCGCCGTTCGACTCCGCCTGCTCGGGGTCGCGGTCGCCGATAAACGGCTGAACGAGCTTGCGGTCGATAACCGAATCATCCATAAATGTATGGAAGAAGCTTTTGTTGAAAAGCTCGATTATTCCGTCGCCGTCGCACACGAGCATAGGCATGGGAAAATCGTTGACGGAACCTGCGTCGGCAGCGTCTAAGCTGTGCGACGCAATGTCCCTTAGCTGGCGTTCGCGGCTGCGGATATTGAAAAACCTGACCGTCTTATAAACCGAAAACGCGACGAGAAGGACAGTACCCACAAGCGCCGCCCACCTGCTGTAGCGGACAGCGACAACGACAATGAACACAGCCGCCGCAATAAAGGCAGCCGTTTCCACTGCGAATTCTCGCAGGAAATCCTTAAAGCTCATTCATCAGACCTCCATAATAACGGGAAGTATCATCGGGCTGCGCTTGGTGCGCTCATACATCAGGTGAGATATTTCATCCCTGAGGCTCGCCTTGATGCTGTTCCAATCAAAATAACCGCCGTCCGTCTGAGCCTCGATAGCTCTGACCGCGACCTCGCGCGCGGCGTTGATAAGCTCCTCCGACTCCTTGACATAGACAAAGCCTCTTGTCACAACGTCGGGACCCGAGACTATCTCGCCGTTCTCGCGGTCTATGCAGACGGCGACAATAACAAGTCCGTCCTGCGCGAGATGCTTTCTGTCTCTGAGCACTACGGAGCCGACGTCGCCTACGCCGTAGCCGTCGACAAATACTCTGCCCGCGGGCACGGTAGAGGTGCATTTGAGCGCCTTTTTGCTGATTTCGGCGACTCTGCCGTTGTCGGCAATGAGGATGTTCTCCTTGGGGATGCCCACATTCAGCGCAAGACCCGCGTGCTTTCTGAGGTGCTTGAGTTCGCCGTGAACCGGAATAAAATACTTCGGCTTGACGATACCCATTATCATTTTCAGCTCCTCCTGGCAGGCGTGGCCGGAGACATGGACATCGTACATTCTCTCATAAACGACATCCGCGCCGAGCTTCATCAGCTCGTTGACAACGCGGCTGACCGTCTTTTCGTTTCCGGGAATGGGAGTTGCCGAAATTATAACATAGTCATTGGGATGGATTTCGACCTTTCTGTGGTCGGAGAACGCCATACGGGTGAGCGCGCTCATGGGCTCGCCCTGGCTGCCCGTGGTGATAATAACGAGCTTGTCGGCGGGATAGCGGTTTATCATATTGATATCTATGACTATCCCCTCGGGTATATTGAGATAACCGAGCTCGGCCGAGATATTGACGACGTTTTCGAGGCTTCTGCCTACGAGAGCCACCTTGCGTCCGAGGCTCTCCGCAACATTCATTATCTGCTGCACGCGATGGATATTTGAGGAGAATGTTGCGACTATTATGCGGTTGTTGCCCGCCTTGCGGAAGAGGGTCTCAAACGATTCGCCGACCTTCCTCTCGCTCTCGGTGAAGCCCGGGCGCTCGGCGTTGGTGGAGTCGGACATAAGGCAGAGCACGCCCTCCTGCCCTATCTCGGCGAGTCTGCCGAGATCCATCATGCCGCCGTCGATAGGCGTTGTGTCGATTTTGAAGTCGCCCGTGTGGACGACGGTGCCGCCCTCGCAGCGGATAGCGAGTCCGAGTGCGTCGGGTATCGAATGATTGACGTGGATAGCCTCAACCGTAAAGCCGCCGAGGGTTATCACGTCGCCGGGCTTGATGACGTTAAGAGTGGCGGAATTGAGCAGTCCGTGCTCGCGGAGCTTGCCCTGGATAAGACCTATGGTGAGGTTCGTGCCGTAGACGGGCACGTTGAGAACCTTGAGAAGATACGGCAGACCGCCGATATGATCCTCATGTCCGTGGGTTATGACGATTCCGCGTATCCTGTCCGCGTTGCGCTCGACATAGGTGAAATCGGGAAGCACGAGGTCGACTCCGAGCATATCCTGATCCGGGAACGCAAGTCCGCAGTCGACAAGGAACATATCCTCGCCGTACTCAAACAGAGTCATATTCTTGCCCACTTCATTCAGGCCGCCTAAAAACGATATTTTTATAGGCTTGGGCTCGGCCTTTGACTTACCCGGTGCGGGTTTGATTTTACCGTAGCTGTGATAGCCGCGCCTGCCCGCAGTCCTCTTTGCGGGCGCAGACGCTGCACCGGTTTCTTTTGCTTTCGGCATAAAAATCTCCTTTTCTTTTGTATTTTGATTTAAGTAGAACCCCGACCTCTCAAAGGTGCGGGAAATAAAGCCTTGCCTGTTAAAAATCTCCAAAAACGCGATGATATTTTCAGCATTGACACAAGACAAATTCGGATAGTTAATATATGCGCGCAGTCATAATACAAAAATATCCCTATTGTTAATTTTACTATGATTGTATAAAACTGTCAAGTGACGCGGGAGCAAATTAACATCTTATAAACAATAAATTATGTGCCGTGCGCAGACGAAAAAGCCGCCGCCTTTACTTCGGGCGCGACGAGATAAACTCCCGCGCTTCGGCGCAGAGCTCACGCGCCGTCTCCTCGTCAAGGCTCTGCGCGGTCAGGCGAACCCGCCCGTCCCCGAGCGGCGAAATATGCGTCTTTCCGCGCTTCTCCACGAGCACAAAGCCGTTAGCTCCGTCGCGCCCGAACGAAAAGCTTTCGCCCTCAAACTCGTCGAGGTAGTCGGGCGGCAGAGCGAGTGCCGCAGTGGTGCTGTAAACAAAAAACGGCGGCAAAAGCGAATAGAGCTCGGGAAAGGTCATATTCTTCTCTTCGAGGATACAGGCGAGCTTTGCCGCAGTAAACAGCGCGTCACGCGACCAGAACTGCCGCGCCGCCAACCGCCTTGCCACGTTATCGGAACCGTCGGACGGGGCGGACAGATAGCGGTACGCCGTCCTGCCGTAGCTTCGGGCAAGCTCATCTAAAAACGCCGGCGCGTCATAGGGCACGGAAATATCCCGCCCGCTCTCCAACTCGTACATTCCGCACAGGGCAATGAGCTTTACAAACGGCACAACGCCCGTCTCCTCCGTGTATGCGCTCAGACTCGTTCCCCTGCGGTTTATTCGGAGGGTCAGCGCGCGCCCGTTCGACGAAGTTCGCATACAGTCGTTTATGAGCGCCGACACAGCGGAATCGGAGCTGAGCACGGCGCAGTCCGTCACGCCGTAAGGCACGCAGCGCATCAGCTCGTCGCGGTAGAGCATACTTATGGCGGACATATCGAAAAGCCGCCCGCACGACGGCGCGGGAGAAAGCTCCGCTTGCATAAAGTCCTCCGCCCTTCTGCCGAGCGCCGCGGATACGCTCAGCCCGTTTTCGCCGAAAATACTGACAGTTCCCTCCCCGGCGCAAACGAACACGCCCGCATTGAGCGACGAAAACGGCACGAGAAACGAGAGCTGGGCTTCAAATGACGCGCCTATCGACCACGCATTGACGCCGGAGACTCGCAGCCCGGCGCACACCGCGTCGGCGCAGGCCTTGGAATGCTCGTCGTTCCGGCAGGCTACGCCTACCCTGCCGCGCCCTATCGCCGCGCCCACCGCCTCGCCCGCCTTGGCGCAGTCTAAAGCGGTGAGTCCCTGCGCCCGCTTTATAAAAGCCGCATCCGAACAGTAGCTGTACATGATGACCCCTCCGAAGATGTGATATTCCTATTATTGCCTGACGGGAGCGGTTTTAAAAATTATTTTGCAAACACACGGCAGCGCCGAACAACAAAATTCACCTTGTTTTTAACGGGGCTTAGTGATAGAATTAGATGAACAAACAATCTATGCGACGGAGAAAAATATGAGCGAACTGAAAAAAGTTGAGATATTCACGGACGGCGCTTGCTCCGGCAACCCCGGGCCGGGCGGCTGGGGCGCGGTTTTGCGCTACGGCGAGCACGAGGCGGAGATGTCAGGCGGCGACGCTTGCACTACGAACAACCGCATGGAGCTCATGGCGGTCATAAGCGCGGTCGAGCGGCTCAAGGAGCCCTGCGATATAAAGATATACACCGACTCGCAGTATGTTGCCAATGCGTTTTTAAAAGGCTGGATATGGAACTGGAAAAGGAACGGATGGAAAAAATCCGACAAGAAGCCGGTTCTGAATCCCGAGCTTTGGGAGAGGCTGCTGAAGGCGCTCTCGAAGCATGAATACGAGTTCGTTTGGGTCAAGGGGCACGCGGGGCATCCCGAGAATGAGCGGTGCGACAGGCTCGCCGTCGCCCAGAGCGAAAAATATGCAAAGAAGTGAGCCGAAGATGAAAAATGTCGCGATTATACTTCAGGATCTGCGAAGCGGAGGCAGCGAGCGGTTTGCGAGCAGACTGTCCCTGCTGCTGAGCGAAAAATTCAATGTGTATGTCCTTGTCTTTGACGCGAGCGAGAAGCGGTTCGACTGTGCGGGCGAGTTTGTTGACCTCGGTCTGCCCGCAGGCAAAGGCACGGTAAAGCGCGCGGTAATTATGCTGAAACGCGCCGCAGCTATAAGAAAATTCGTAGAAGAGCATGATATATGCACGGCGTACTCGTTCACCCACGCGCCCAACGAGGCTCTCGCCATCTCGGGCGCAAAATGCAAAAAATATATCTCCTGCCGCGACTACGAAAGGCTTATCAAGAGCGCGAAGCTCTATTCTTTTGCGCTGCGCCGCGGGTGCAATATTCTCTTTAACGCCCTCGAGATGCAGAAAAAATGCGAGGAGCTGTTCCCCGGAAACGAAAACAAGCTATTTACGGCATATAATATCATCGACTGCGATAAAGCCCGCGAGGACGCGAAAGAGGAGCTTGACGGGGAGTTCAAAAAATTCTACGGCACCCACAGGGTAATAGCGTTTTCGTCGAGGTTCGTCGGGCAGAAATGCCAATGGGATATGCTGAAGAGCTTTGAGCTGCTGAAAAAAAATATCCCCGACGCGGGGCTGATATTCCTCGGCTGCCGCGGCGAGCATGAAAACGCCGTCCGAGAGATGGCTCAAAGGAGCGCATATTCAGACGATATAATCTTCGCGGGATTCCAAAAGAACGTTTTTAAATTCGTCTCCCGCGCCGAGGTCTTTGCCATGACCTCATACTACGAGGGCTTTCCGAATGTCATAGTCGAGGCCTTGGCGGTCGGCACACCGACCGTCAGCACGGACTGCACCTCGGGACCCGCCGAGGTTCTCGCGCCAAGCCGTCCGTTCCTGCCGCACTGCGACAGGATGACGCAGGTCGAATGCGGCATTCTCTGCCCCGTCATGTCCGAAACGCCGGACTTTGACTACGGCAATATAAACGGCGCCCACCGCGAATATGCAAAGGCGCTGGAAGCAATACTGACAGACGAAAGACTTCGCGCCCGTCTGTCCGATAACGGAAAAAAGCGCGCAGACGAGCTGAGCGCAGAAAATATGAAGCAGGTCTATTTCGACCTGACCGACAACTGATTCGGAGGTAACAACAATGAGCACATATCTTATAGTCGGCGCGGGACGCAGCGGCATAAACGCGGCGCAGCTGCTGAAAAAAGTCGGCGAGGCTTTTATCATCTACGACGGCAACGAAAGCTTTGACACCGAGGCGGCCTGCGAAAAAATAGGCGCAGATAATATTGAATTTGTCCTCGGCGATTTTTCGCGCTTCGATTTTTCGCGCATAGATATTTGCGTGGTCAGCCCCGGCGTACCGCTCGACACGCCGATAATGAAAGCCGTCAAGGAGCACAATATACCGATTTGGGGCGAAGTAGAGCTTGCTTACAGGCACGATAAGGGCACCGTGATAGGCATAACAGGCACGAACGGCAAAACTACGACCACCTCGCTCACCTACGGCATAATGAAGCGCCATGTGAAAAAGGCTCTGCTCGTAGGCAATATCGAGATACCCTACACCGGCTATGCGCTCGAGAGCGACAGCGACAGCGTGACGGTCGCGGAGATAAGCAGCTTCCAGCTTGAGACTATGGTCACCTTCAAGCCCCATGTCACCGCTATTCTCAACATCACTCCCGACCACCTCGACAGGCACAAGACGCTCGAAAACTATATTGCCATAAAAGAGTCGATAACCAAGAATCAGGACGAAAACGATTTCTGCGTGCTCAACTACAATGACCCGGTTCTGCGCAAGTTTTCCGAAACTCCGCGCTGCAAGGTCATATTCTTCAGCTCCTCCGAAGAGCTCGGGAGCGGCGTTTTCCTGCGCGGCGAGACAATAATAATAAAAGAAAACGGCGTTGAAACGCCCGTCTGCACAACAAAAGACACGAGCCTTGTCGGAATGCACAACTATGAGAATATCATGGCGGCTGTCGCCATGACCCGCGCCATGGGCGTGCCGCTTGACACTATCCGTCAAGGCATAAAGGAGTTCACGGCGGTCGAGCACAGGATAGAGTTCGTCGCCGAGAAAAACGGCGTCAAATACTATAACGACTCGAAGGGCACGAACCCCGACGCGGCAATAAAGGCGGTATGCGCCATGCCCTCGCCGACAATTCTCATAGGCGGAGGCTACGACAAAAAGTCAAGCTATGACGAGTGGGTGGCAACATTTGAGGGCAGAGTAAAAGAGCTTCTGCTCATAGGCAAGACGAAGCACGACATTGCCGCCGCCTGCGACAGGGCCGGCTTCAAGGCTTACAAATTCGTCGACACGCTCGAAGAGGCCGTCAGCATAGCTGCCGCCGACGCCGAGAGCGGCGACTGCGTACTGCTCTCCCCCGCGTGCGCGAGCTGGGATATGTTCAAATGCTATCAGCAGCGCGGCGAGATATTCAAAGACTGCGTAAGGGCGCTGTAAAAGTTGATAAGACGAGCCGCCGCGGATATCCGCGGCGGTTTTGCTGTCGACGGCAGCAGTGCGTCGAGTCGCCGCACCCTACAGGAACATTGAGAAACAAAGCAGTCTATGCAAAGGGGGTAAATCCGTGCAATAACCCCTCAGTCTCGGCTTCGCCGAGCCAGCTCCCCTGCAGGGGAGCCATAATTGAAGTCGAGTCGCCGCACCCTACAAGGATGTTAAGAAACAAAGCAGTCTATGCAAATGGGTAGGTCCGTGCAATAACCCCTCAGTCTCGGCTTCGCCGAGCCAGCTCCCCTGCAGGGGAGCCATAATTGAAGTCGAGTCGCCGCACCCTACAAGGATGTTAAGAAACAAAGCAGTCTATGCAAATGGGTAGGTCCGTGCAATAACCCCTCAGTCTCGGCTTCGCCGAGCCAGCTCCCCTGCAGGGGAGCCATAATTGAAGTCGAGTCGCCGCACCCTACAAGGATGTTAAGAAACAAAGCGGTCTATGCAAAGGGGTAAATCTGTGCAATACCCCCTCAGTCTCGGCTTCGTAAACCTCCACCCCTGCGTAAAACCGCTGTCGGCAGACAGCAAAACCGCCGCAGGCCTTTTGCTCTGCGGCGGTTTGATTCCGTTTGTCTTATTTATGCTCGGCGAGATATCTGTCCACAATACCCTCCACGTAGTCGGGGCGGTCTGTGATAATACCGTCAACGCCATTTTCGAGCATCTGGATAACGTCTCTCTCATCGTCAACCGTCCATGCGTTGACCTTAATGCCGGCGGCATGGGCGCGGCGGACGAGCGCTTTTGTCGCAAACGCCTTATGCGGATGCAGTGCGTCGCAGCCGATTTTCTGCGCGAGGTGCAGAGGCTGGAAGAACCATCTTCTGACTACCTGGCCGTAAATCGGATAGAGATACGCCGTCTTGCACTTGGGATCGTACTTCTTCGCCTCAACAAGCATCTTATAGTCGAAGCTCGAAATGAGAAGCTCATCGAAAAGTCCGTAGTCCTTGACTGCCTCTATCGTCTTGCGCACTATGTCCTCGCGCTCGGACTTGTTGGGCTTTATCTCGATATTCATAACGCTCAGCTTGTCGCTCTTCTTCATGCACTCGAGGTACTCCTCGACGGTGGGCAGAGTGACGCCGGCGAAGTCCTTTGAAAACTTGCTGCCGAAATCGAGCTTGCGGATATCGTCAAACATATAGTCGCCGATAGCGCCGGTGCCGTTGGACATCTCGTCAACGGTGTCGTTATGGCAGATAACTATATGCCCGTCCTTGGTGATATGGACGTCGGTCTCGGTTCCGTCCGCCCCGAGTTCGACTGCTTTTTCAAATGCGGGTATCGTGTTCTGGGGAGCATAGCGGTTAGCGCCGCGGTGTGCAATAATTTTTGGCTTATTCAACACTTTTCACCTCTGGAAAATTTCTGAAAATATTATATCACTCGTACTTCAAAATTTCAACAGAAATGTGACATAACTGAAATAATTATTAAATTTTGAAGTTTTTTCGAGTAATTTTCGAGTAAATTGTACTTTAGTTCACAATTGCTGTTGCAACTTATTAATAGTTTTGCTATAATGGTAAAAGCTTTTATGCAAATTGTCGATGCTCCCCGCTTTTTTGCCTCCGGGGAGCTAAAACAACTGTCTGCAAGCGTGTTTTCCCGCCGAGCCGCAGACCAGAAGGAGTGTTGAAATGGGAAAGAGTAATCTCAAGGAAAAGGTCAGCACGATATGGAACAATGTCGTACTGCACTGGAAAACACCCGCCTTGGGCAAATATGTCCCCTATAAGGAGATAATCGCCTACGGCATCGGAGGAATGGGCGTTCAGTTCGTCATGTTCTTCTGCTCGCAAATCGCGCTTTCCGCAACGAGCTTCCTCGTCGGAAACACCATAGGCATTAAGCCGATGCACCTGCAGTACATGGCGGTCGCGTCGACTATTATCGGCTTCGGAATTACCATAGGGCGCTCCTACATAATCGACAGCGCCCGATTTAAATCCGGAAAATTCCGCCCATGGCTTGCAATAACCGGTATTCCTTCGGCTGCCATAGCGGTCATATTCGTCTGGCTGCCCTATGACACAATGTCATATCTGCAGAAGGTGGCGGCTGTTTTTATCTGCTACAATCTCCTGCAGTGTTTCTATCCCTTCTTCCAGCAGGCGTATACCGACCTTGCAAATGTCATATCCCCGAACTCCCATGAGCGTACAGACATCGTTTCGGTCTCGTCCATTATCTATTCCATGGCGCCTTCACTCACCGGTCTGTTCGTGCCGATGCTCTCCACTCTTACGGGCGGTCTTAACTCCATAACCACCTACCGGATAATCCATCCCATCGTCGCCATAGTAGGACTTCTTCTGTCCTATATTGCATACGCCGGAACGAGAGAGAGAATAATCGTTGCGGAGAGCCACGTTACCCAGTTCAAGTTCTCCGACGCATTCCGCGCCGTTGCAAAGAACAAATATTTCTGGATAACCTCCCTTGCGGGTTGGCTCGGCTTCCTTGAGGGCGCGGTCGGCGTTATCATCGGCTGGACCTTCATCTATGCCTACCCCAACAGAATGGCGCTCTACGGCATTGCTACAACGCTCATAGGCAACGCGGCGCTTTGGGCCATGCTTCTGTGCCCCGTGGCGATAAGAGTTATAGGCAAGAGAAACCTGCTCATTTGGTGCAACGTCACAAACGTCCTGCTCATCGGTTTGCTCTATCCCCTTTACAACAACATCCCCGCGCTGATAATCCTCTATTATCTCAACGGATTCGTCAACGCCTTTGCAATAGTCTATACCCCCGGCATCAACGCCGATATGCGTGACTATCAGCAGTATTTCACCGGCGAGCGCATCGACGGAATGTTCGGCGCCGTCGGCATAATCGGCTCGTTTATCGGTATGTTCACCGGCATGGTGCTTCCGACTATCTATCAGATGCTCGGTCTTGAGGACAACTACGACGTGCTCGAAGTCGCTTCGTTCAGAGAGGATATGTTCGACGTGCTCATCGTCGCCGCAGTCATCGGCGCGGCGCTCAACTTCGTTCCATATATCTTCTACGATCTGACCGAGACAAAGCAGCGCGGCATAGTCAAGGTGCTCAAGATTCGCGCGATGTTCGAGGACTACGGCAACGGTATTCTCCGCGACGAGAGTATCGTTGAGGCAATCGATATAATCGACGAGGCCAACCTTCTCTATAAGGACAGAGCCATCATGACCACGAAGGACGACATAAACAAGGCCAAGAGGCTGCCCGCAAGAACTCCCGAAGAGAAAGAGTTCAGGAAAAAAGAGATATCCCGTCTCAGAGCCGCATACAAAGAATTCAACGCTCAGAACAGAGACATAAAGAAGGACCGCGTCAGCAAGGCGAAGGCTATGCCCGGCGGCACCAAGGAGGAGCAGGCGGCGAGAAAGGCCGCAATAAAGGCCGCGAAGAAAGAAAACAAGGAGCTCAACAAGCTCAACGCGGACATCTCCGTGTGCGATTTCATCATCGACGAGATGAACAAATACAACACCCTGCGTATCAAAAAGCAGGTCGAGCGTTCCCGAGCGCTTGAGGCAGCCGGATACAACGGAATCTTTGATTACAATAAAGAGATCATGGCCGAGGCAAAGGCTCTGCCGAGATCCACTCACGAGGAGCGCGAGATTCGCAGCGACGCCATAGTCCACGCCCGCGCACTCAAGAACGCAAGAAAAGCCATGATCAAGTTCTACGGCACGCCCGACAAGATAGTCGAGCCCTCCGAGGAAGCCTTCAAGGCCGCCGAGGCTCTGCCGGAAGATACCTTCTCGCATCAGATCGCAAAGAAAAAGACCGTCAAGAAGCTCGTCAACGAGAAATCCAAGTACATCAGAAGCGTTAAGCCTCTTCTCGACGCAAGACGCCAGCTGACGGAAAAAGAAAACTACGCGCATCTTGATGATATACGCGAGAGATACAACGACGCGAAAGCCCACACCGACGCCGAATACGAGGCGCGCAGAATCGAGATCGAAAGGCTCGAGGAGGAGCGCAAGGCCGACATCGAGCGCAGGAAGCAGGAGCGCATGGCGAAGAAGAACGGAAAGTGAGGAAACGACGATGAAAAAATTCACTAAAATAACGGCTATCGTTGCTTTGATGCTCGTCGTCTGCCTCTCTTTCGCAGGCTGCGACAATCTCGGCAAAACAATACTCTCTGCTCTCTCCCTCGACGTCACGGTAAACGACCCCGCGCTCGTTAAGGTTGAGGACATACTCGACAAGAAAGTCAAAACCGAATCCGTAAAGAACGGAAGCTTTGTCTATACACTGTATACGGACAACACCGCCTGTGTCACAGACTACACCGGAAACGATTCCGTCGTCTCCATACCCGCCGAAATAGACGGCGCAAAGGTCGTCGGTCTCGAGAACAAGTCTCTCAAGGGCAGCAGCTCGCTCAAGGAGCTTATTATCCCCGACTCCGTTGAGGTAATCGGCAACTATGCGGCGATGTACTGCGACAATCTCGAAAAGGTCACGATAGGCAAGAACGTCAAACACATCGGCATAAGCGCTTTCGAGGGCTCGCAGGAGAACACCTACACCGGAAAGAGCAAGCTCAAGACCGTCATTTTCAACGGCGCACCCAAGACCATATCCGAAAAGGCTTTCTACTTCTGCTCCGCACTGACCGAAATAGTCCTGCCCGAGGGCGTTGAGACTATCGGCGAATGGGCATTTGCAAAATGCTTTAGCGCGAAGAAAATTATCATTCCCGAGGGCGTGAAAAAAATCGATGACCACGCATTCCTCAAATGCACCGGCGCTGTTGAGGTATCGCTGCCCGGCACGCTCGAATGCGTCGACATAAGCACGTTCTACCGCTGCTCCTCACTCGAGAAGCTCACCCTCGGCGAGGGCATAAAGAAGCTTAAAAAGGGCGCGTTCGAGGAGTGCAGTGCACTCAAGACCGTTACACTGCCCGAGAGCCTTGAGGAGCTCGGCAAATATGCATTCTACAACTGCTACGGACTTGACGAGATAACCGTTCACTCCGGAGTCAAGGTATTCGGCGGCGAAATATTCAAGGCCGTCGGCGAGCTTACGGTTATAACCGAGAGCGGAAGCGGCGCCGAGAAATACGCTAAGGATAACGGCTTCAACGTAAGCATTATCGGTTGACGGAGGAAAAATGGGAACGATAATCGCACTCGGCGGCGGCCGTTATGACGACGGCGAGGTCATGCCGATATTTGAAAGGATAGTCCGCGAATCGGGCAAGGAGCATCCTCATGTTGTGTTTCTGCCGACCGCGGGGCACGACGATACCGAGGGCGACGAGCCTATTTGGGAGAGCTTTGAAAAGCTCGGTTGCACAGTCGAAACGCTCAAGCTGACCGACCCCAAAAACACGGATAAACACATATACGATACGCTCGTGAGCACCGACATAGTCTACGCCGGCGGCGGAAATCTTGAGTTCATGATGAACACATTCAAGGCAACCGGCGCGGACAAGGCGCTCAGGGAGGCATATAAACGCGGAAAAGTCCTCTCGGGACTCAGCTCCGGCGCAATGTGCTGGTTCGACATGGGATATGACGACTGCGGCGAAAACGGCGACTTCATGTTCGTTGACTGCATCGGACTTCTCCCCTACTGCTACTGCCCGCACTTCATCAGCGAACGCTGGCAGAGCTTCGGGACAGCCGTAAAAGGCTGCCGCGACTCTGGCATAGGCGTTGAGGACGGCGCGGCGCTCATCTTCAAGGACGGCCACTTCTCCGCCATGTGCGGAAACGACGGCGGAAGCGTGTTCTATTTTGACAAAGATAACGGCTTTGCAAAAAGCGACATAACCGAGGACGCCTCGGCGCTGGATATATAAAACTTCATGCAGGGAAAACGGATAATATCTGTTTTCCCTGTTTTTTATCGGGGTATCTATAAGTCTGTAATTCCGGCACACGGTTTAATAACGAACTTGCCTAAATCTGCTGAATATGCTATGATTTTGTATCGGCTATGCCGATAACGGACAGCCGCAAGGGCTGTCCCTACGGGATATATGAGCTATAGTCATTGCTGAATATTCGATTTAGTTGCAATATGGAGGACAATTATGTGGTGCTTGCCCAAAGACGACTCAAAAGCAGTTATTACTGCACAAGATCAAATACACAGCGCTCATCGCGAGTGTCACTTGCAACTACCCGAAACGGCAATTTTATTCTTTATGGGCAAAGCGACGGATTACCTCATATCGCAATATAATGCAACAGAACTGCCTGAACCGCTTCCGCGATTTCTTAATTCCTGCCCAATTTGGGAGATTGGGAAATTCCAGCTATGCTTTGCGGACGGAGGACGCGGTGCTCCGCAAGCAGTAGATACAATCGAAACTCTCGCCGCATTAGGAGTAAGAAATATTATTTCCGTCGGAATGTGCGGAGCATATGATGAAGTCGTCCATGTCGGTGAAATTATCGCTCCGCAAAAGGCTTTTGTGGAAGAAGGAACATCACTTCATTATTACGAGGACATCGAATATTCAAAGCCGGACGGTAACCTTCAAAAAGCCGTCACCTCTTTGCTTGGCATATGCAACCATTCTATTGTCTCGACAGATGCCGTATATCGTCAGACATTGTGCAAAGAACAGTTATGGCGAGATAAAGGTGCTGTCGGAGTAGATATGGAAACATCGTCAATCTTCAGCGTTTCCAAATATCTCGGATTAAAGGCTGTCGCTATGCTAATGGTTTCTGATATACACCCAATTGATTCAAATTCTGCAAAATGGGAATGGAAAATGACAAATGAAATGAGATATAATCTCGTCGATCAAGCCGTTGCATTTGCAAAAGCGATCAATAATATCTCGCCTATGCCGGATTGAGCCTATTCGAGTTTGTGCCGTTTGCGCGGCAGCGGTGCGTCGGGGTCGCCGCACCCTACAAAATCAGACTTTATTATTGGGCGCAAGCGAGGCAATTAACCAACAACACTCCCTCCGCATATTCTTATAGTAAATGAATATGCGGAGGTATTTTTATGCCCGATGTCTATCTCAGCCCCTCAACTCAGGGCTACAATCCATATATAATCGGCGAGAGCGAGAAATACTATATGAATCTCCTCGCCGACGCAATGGAGCCGTATCTCTCTTCAAGCGGGATAAGCTACGGCAGGAACGACCCGAACGGCAACGCGGCGGCGGCTGTCGCGCGCGGAAACAGAGGAAACTATCGGCTCTATCTCGCCCTGCACTCAAACGCCGCGCCCGCCATATATGAGGGCACTCTGCGCGGACCGGACGTCTACTACTATCCGACGAGCACACGGGGAAAGCGCGCTGCCGATATAATCGCAAACGGACTGCGCGAGATATACCCCGAACCCGAGCTTGTGAACACACGCACCTCAACAACACTGCTCGAGCTAAAACGTTCGAAGGCTCCCGCGGTTTACCTTGAGCTTGCCTACCACGACAACGAGCAGGACGCGCGGTGGATAGCCGACAACATTGACGCGATAGCCGAAAACCTTGTTATAAGCATCGCGGACTTTCTCGGCGTGCAGTACTATCCGCCCGTTTTTCCCGCCACGGGTACCGTTAGCACGCGGGGCGGGGTTCTGAACGTCCGACGCGCGCCGAATATGACCTCCGCCGTTATCGGCACTCTCCCAAACGGACACGGCGTAAAAATCATCGGCGCACTCAACGGGTGGTATGCCATAGAATTTAAAAACACAACAGGTTACGTTTTTGCGGGAAACATCAAGAGAAATTGACACAGGTTGTACACAAAATTGACATATTTATACACTTATACGCTTTTTTACGACGGCGTTTGTATAAAATGCAGATTTTTAAACTTTTCCTTGCTTTTACCCCCAAAAAGCCCTATACTATTATTGTATTTTCACCGAACTTTTCTTTAGGGGGAACGAGGATTTGAAGCTGCTTGAGGAGCGCATAATTGCTGACGGCAAGGTGATCGGGGACGATATTCTCAAGGTGGATATGTTTCTCAATCACCAGATCGACGTGAACCTTCTTCAGGAAATCGGCAAGGAGTTCAAGCGCCGTTTTGACGGGTGTAATATAAATAAAATTCTGACTATCGAGGCATCGGGCATAGGGATCGCGTGCATAACCGCGCAATATTTCTCTGTGCCTGTTGTTTTTGCAAAAAAAGGCGCGCATAAAAATGTCGGCGACAACGTCTATTCCACCGTCGTTCACTCGTTTACAAAGGGCACGGACAGCCTCGTCGCAGTATCGAAGGACTACATAAAAAAGGGCGACAGAATCCTCATCATCGACGATTTCCTCGCAAACGGCGCTGCCGTCTCGGGGCTTATCGATATAATCAAGCAGGCGGGCGCCGAGCTCGAGGGCGTCGGCATCGCAATAGAAAAGGGCTTCCAGCCCGGCAGAAAGGTTCTCGAGGAAAAGGGTGCGAGAGTCGAATCCCTCGCAATAATCGAGAAGATGGGCAACGGCAGCATAACTTTCAAAGAACAGGACAACTGAGTTATTTTTTCCCGCCGACATCGCGGGATAAATATAAAAAATTTTTTGGAGGTACGTCAAAAAATGAAGAAATTCACAAGAATCCTCGCAATTGTTCTTGCACTCGCTACCATTTTCGCCTTTGCGGCTTGCAACAACAAGAACGGCGGCGAGAAGAAGATGAAGGTCGGTTTTATCTTCCTTCATGACGAAAACTCAACTTATGACAAGAACTTCATCACCGCAGCTGAGGAAGCCTGCAAGGAGCTTGGCGTTGAGATCATCAAGAAGACCGGCATCAGCGAGACTGCTGCCTGCTTCGATGCGGCGGCCGACCTTGCCGAGCAGGGCTGCTCCGTTGTTTTCGCCGACAGCTTCGGCCACGAGAGCTTCATGATCCAGGCTGCCGAGAAGTATCCGGACGTCCAGTTCTGCCACGCTACCGGCACTCAGGCTCACACTAAGAATCTCAAGAACTTCCACAATGCTTTCGCTTCCATCTACGAGGGCCGTTATCTTGCGGGTATCGCCGCAGGCATGAAGCTCAACGCTATGATCAAGGAAGGCAAGTTCGAGGCTAAGGACGCTAAGATAGGCTATGTCGGCGCATACCCCTATGCAGAGGTTAAGTCCGGCTACACCGCATTCTTCCTGGGCGTAAGATCCGTCTGCAAAGAGGCTACCATGGAAGTCCAGTTCACCGGTTCATGGTATGACGAGGCCAAGGAGAAGGAAGCCGCTACCCTGCTTATCGGCAGAGGCTGCAAGCTCATCAGCCAGCACGCCGACTCCATGGGCGCTCCCACCGCTTGCGAGAGCGCAGGCGTTCCCAACGTCTCCTACAACGGCTCTACTCTTGACGCTTGCCCGAACACCTTCATCGTTTCCTCCAGAATCAACTGGGTACCTTACATGAAGTACATGATCGAGTGCGTCAGAGACAACAAGGCTATTGACACCGACTGGTGCAAGGGCATCAACGAGGGCGCTGTCGAGCTGACCCCCATCAACGATAAGGTCGCCGCTCCCGGCACTGCCGAGGCCATCAAGGCTGCCGAAGAGCAGTTCAAGGCCGGCACTCTCCATGTTTTTGACACCTCCACCTTCACCGTTGGCGGCAAGACCCTCACCAGCTACATGGCCGACGTCGACACCGACGAGAAGTTCACCCCCGACACCGAGGTTATTTCCAACGGCTATTTCCACGAGTCCGAGAAGCGTTCCGCTCCTTACTTCGATGTCAACATCGACGGCATTACTCTTCTCAATGAGGGCTGATTAACAAGCAGTAACTTTCATTCAGACGGGGCGACGAAAGCCGCTCCGTCTGAAGCAGTTAAATTAAAAAGATTTTAAGTTTGAAAAGCCGATTATCCTTCCTGTCTTAATCGGCTTTTGAGATTTAAAATAGGAGGATAAGTGGGCTTGAACGCAGCAATCGAACTGAAAAATATTTCAAAAAGCTTCGGAAGCATCGTTGCCAACAAGGATGTATGTCTGACCGTCAACCGCGGCGAGATACTCTCCATTCTCGGCGAAAACGGCTCCGGAAAAACAACGCTGATGAACATGATCGCCGGAATTTACTATCCGGATCACGGTCAGATTTTCATCGACGGCAAAGAGGTGGTCATCCGCTCCCCCAAGGACGCGCTTGACTACAAAATAGGCATGGTCCATCAGCATTTCAAGCTCGTGGACGTGTTCTCCGCAACGGAGAATATTATCCTCGGTCTTGACGAGGGCAAATTCAATGTCAAAAAGTCTGCCGAGCGCATAAAAAAGATAAGCGAGCAGTACGGCTTTGATATCGACCCGAACAAGAAGATATACGAGATGTCCGTCTCCGAAAAGCAGACCGTTGAGATAATCAAGGTGCTCTACAGAGGCGCCGACATACTCATTCTTGACGAGCCCACCGCCGTTCTCACTCCGCAGGAGACGCTCAAGCTCTTTGACGTCCTGCGCCGTATGCGCGACGACGGCAAGGCTATCATAATCATCACCCATAAGCTCCACGAGGTGCTCTCCCTCTCCGACCGCGTATCGGTTCTCAGAAAGGGCGAATACATCGGCACGGTCAGGACCGCAGAGACTAACGAATCCGAGCTCACCGAGATGATGGTCGGCAAGAAGATAAGCCTCAACATCGACCGCAGCGAACCCGTTGACCCCGTGGACAGGCTCATAGTCAAGGATATAAACTGCATAAACCGCGAGGGCGTAAAGCTCCTCGACAACATTTCGTTCACCGCGCGTTCGGGCGAGATACTCGGCATCGCGGGTATCGCCGGAAGCGGTCAGCGCGAGCTGCTTGAATCCATCGCCGGACTTCAGCATCTCAACAGCGGCGGAATACTCTATAACAACCCCAAGACCGGCAATCAGGATAACCTGCGCGACAAGACACCCATGCAGATTCGCGAGCTCGGCGTGCGCCTGTCGTTCGTCCCCGAGGACAGACTCGGCATGGGACTCGTCGGCAACATGGATATAGTTGACAACATGATGCTGCGAAGCTACCGCAAGGGCAAGAGCGCGTTCCTTGAGCGCAAGAAGCCCAAGACGCTCGCGGAAAAGGTCATCAGCGACCTCGAGGTCGTCACCCCGAGCGCGAATACGCCCGTTCGCCGTCTCTCCGGCGGCAACGTGCAGAAGGTGCTCGTCGGCCGCGAGATAGCCTCCTCCCCCACCGTCTTTATGGCTGCCTACCCCGTGCGCGGACTTGACATCAACTCATCCTATCTCATATATAACCTGCTCAATCAGCAGAAGGAAAAGGGCGTCGCCGTTATATTTGTCGGCGAGGATCTCGACGTTCTGCTTGAGCTCTGTGACCGAATCCTCGTCATAAACTCCGGCAAGATAACGGGAGTAGTTGACGCAAGGACTTCCACAAAGGAAGAACTCGGTCTGCTTATGACAAAAACCGACGGAGGTGAAACCCATGAGTAAGTCAAACGGACAGAAGCGCGAGCCGCTTTTCCATATAGTCAAGCGCAGCACCGTTCCCTCATGGGCGGCATGGCTTATCAGAATCGGCGCGGTCATTCTGGCGCTGCTCGTCTGCGCGGTCGTGACCGTCGTTATCACCGGCCAGAATCCCGCGGAGGTCTATTCCGCGATAATCTTCGGTGCGGTAGGCTCGCCAAGGCGCATATGGAGCCTGTTCCAGAACCTCGCGATGCTCCTTTGCATTTCGCTCGCAGTCACCCCCGCATTCAAGATGAAATTCTGGAACATCGGCGCCGAGGGACAGGCGCTCATGGGCGGCTTCGCAACCGCCTCATGTATGATCCTCTTCGGCGACAAGCTCCCGTCCTACATTCTCTTCCCCGTTATGATAATAACGAGCGTCATTGCGGGTGCGATATGGGCTTTTATCCCCGCGTTCTTCAAGGCGAAGTGGAACACCAACGAGACGCTTTTCACGCTGATGATGAACTACATCGCCACGCAGATAGTCGCCTACTTCTGCTACAAGTGGTCGAACCCCAAGGGCTCGGGTCACATCGGCGTTATCAACAGCGTCAGCCACAGCGGCTGGCTGCCGAGTCTCGGCAATCAGGATTATCTGCTCAACATACTGATAGTTGCAGCTCTGACCGTCTTTATGTACATCTATCTCAAGTACAGCAAGCACGGCTATGAGATTTCCGTTGTCGGCGAGAGCGAAAACACCGCGCGCTACATCGGCATAAACGTCAAAAAGGTCATCATGCGCACGATGCTCCTCTCCGGCGCGCTCTGCGGCATAACCGGCTTCCTGCTCGTCAGCGGCACCGACCACACCGTAGCGACGAACACCGTCGGCGGACGCGGCTTCACTGCGATAATGGTATCGTGGCTCGCAAAGTTCAACCCCGCCTACATGATCCTCACCTCGCTGCTCATCGTTTTCTTCCAGAAGGGCGCGATTCAGATATCGACGAGCCTCGGACTCAACGACTCGTTCGCAGATATCATAACCGGCATAATAATCTTCTTCATCATCGGCAGTGAGTTCTTCATCAACTACTCTGTCAAGTTCCGCAGCAAGGAGGCGAAGGCATAATGATAGTTATTACATTTATTCAGCGTGCTATAATGCAGAGCATTCCTCTGCTCTTCGGCTCAACGGGCGAGACTATAACCGAAAAGGGCGGCAACCTGAACCTCGGTATCCCCGGCATAATGTATGTCGGCGGTATCTCCGGAGTTATCGGTGCGTTCTTCTATGAGAAAAATGCCGCCGCGATAAACCCGTTCCTCGCAGTGCTCATTCCCCTGCTCTCGAGCATACTCGGCTCGGCGCTCATGGGTCTGCTCTACTGCTTCCTGACCGTCACGCTGCGTGCGAATCAGAACGTTACGGGTCTTGCGATGACGACCTTCGGCGTCGGCTTCGGCAACTTTTTCGGCGGCTCGCTCATCAAGATAACCGGCAGCGACATCCCCTCGATAGCGCTGAGCGCGACGAGCAACTGCTTTAAAACCACGCTTCCGTTTGCTTCGAAGCTCGGAAAAGTCGGAGCCCTTCTCTTCTCCTACAGCTTCCTCGCCTACACCGCGATAATCATCGCGCTCATAACCGCCTACTTCTTCAAGCATACGCGCACGGGACTTCAGCTTCGCGCAGTCGGCGAGAACCCCGCAACGAGCGACGCGGCGGGCATAAACGTCGGCAGATACAAGTATGTTTCGACTGTTGTCGGCAGCATTATAGCAGGTCTCGGCGGGCTCTACTACGTCATGGACTACGCAAACGGCGTATGGTCGAACAACGGCTTCGGTGACCGCGGCTGGCTTGCGATCGCGCTCGTTATCTTCGCGGTTTGGAAGCCCGACCTCGGCATACTCGGCTCGTTCCTCTTCGGCGGTCTCATGGTCGTTCACAACTACATCCCGAACCTCAGCTTCGGCGCACAGGAGCTGTTCATGATGACGCCTTACGTCGTTACGATAATCGTTCTTGTCGCTGTCAGTATGCGCCGCAAGCGCGAGAATCTGCCTCCCGCGAGCCTCGGACTTTCTTACTTCCGCGAGGATCGATAATATTGATTTTTTGAAACTCATGGTGTATAATAAAGCCATAAAACTTAGGAGGTTTTACTATGTTAGTTTCCGCAGCAAAAATGCTCAAAGATGCAAAGGCCGGCAAGTACGCGGTAGGTCACTTCAATATCAACAACCTTGAGTGGACAAAGGCTATTCTTCTCACCGCTCAGGAGCTCAACTCCCCCGTTATCCTCGGCGTGTCCGAAGGCGCGGGCAAATATATGTGCGGTTTCAAGACCGTCACCGCCATGGTTGACGCTATGGTCGACGAGCTCGGAATCACCGTTCCCGTTGCGCTTCACCTTGATCACGGCTCCTATGAGGGCGCGCTCAAGTGCATCGAGGCGGGCTTCTCCTCCGTCATGTTCGACGGCTCTCACTACGGCATTGAGGAAAATATTGCAAAGACAAAGGAAATAATCGCTCTCGCTCATTCGAAGGGCATTTCCGTTGAAGCCGAAGTCGGCGCCATCGGCGGCGAAGAGGACGGCGTTATAGGCGGCGGCGAGGTCGCAGACCCCGAGGAGTGCAAGATGATTGCCGATCTCGGCGTCGATATGCTCGCAGCGGGCATAGGCAATATCCACGGCAAGTATCCCGCGAACTGGAAGGGTCTGAGATTCGACGTTCTCGCCAACATCCAGGAGCTCACCGGCGAGATGCCCCTCGTTCTCCACGGCGGCACTGGCATTCCCGCAGACATGATAAAGGAAGCTATCTCCCTCGGCGTTTCCAAGATAAACGTCAACACCGAGTGCCAGCTTGCTTTTGCCGAGGCTACCAGAAAGTACATCGAGGCAGGCAAGGATCTTGAGGGCAAGGGCTTCGATCCCAGAAAGCTTCTCGCTCCCGGCGTTGAGGCTATCAAGGCTACCGTCAAGGAGAAGATGGAGCTGTTCGGCTCGGTCAACAAGGCATAAAAAAGCTCTAAAAATCAATTTACCGGCAGAGTAAAATCTGCCGGTTTTTTCATTTGGGGAGATGATAAAAATTGCCGCCGACGGACAGTCGGCGGTTTTTGCATATGAGAATGAAGTTATTAAAGCTTCTCCAACAGCTTTCTGAGACTTCTTTAGATATTGTGTAAATATGGCGTGCAAGCCGTTTCCCGTCTTTCACGCCATTCATCACTTTGCTTTTTTATACCGTACTTTGGACTTTACACATAATTTGAAGAAGAA
>ERZ1031347.155-NODE-155-length-33383-cov-7.246519_pt1 | contig 33383 bp, 30 predicted proteins | sample MGYA00517106_ERZ1031347 | MGnify/ENA primary metagenome ERZ1031347 (study PRJEB33719, sample SAMN04261392) | wastewater metagenome | biome: periurban shantytown; feature: human; material: feces | host: Homo sapiens | place: Peru: Lima | collected 2012-07-19 ...
GAGTCGACCATCGCGAGAAGCGACGTGGGCACCTGGACCACCTGAATGCCGCGCTGGTAGAGGGCTGCGGCAAGGCCGGCCATGTCACCTGTGACGCCTCCGCCCACGGCCACGACGGCGTCGGCGCGCGTGATGCCCGCCTGCGCCATGCGCTCGAGGATGTCCCCCAGCGTCGCGAGGCGCTTGTGCTCCTCGCCCGCGGGGAAGGTGATGGTCGAGACTGCAATGCCCGCAGCCTCAAGCGACTCTTTGACGGGGCCAGCGTAGAGCGGTGCCACGTTCGAGTCCGAGACGAGGGCAACGTGCGTGACCTTGGGGCATGCCTTGGCGACAAGAGAGCCCATCGAACCGAGAAGCCCGCGGTCAACGTGGACCTCGTACGAGCGCGAGGGCGTGTTTACTGGGATGACGTGTGTCTCGCTCATCGGGCCTCGGCCTCCCTCTTGAGGCGGTCGCCCTCCGCGAGCAGTGCCTGGAGCTTCTCGGCATCGTGGGCGTCGATGGCGTCCTTGTAGGCCTGGAGGTTCTCGATGATAGTGCCCACCTCACGCGAGAGGTTGTCGGCGTTGTCAAGGAAGAGCTCGGTCCACATGGGGGCGTTGAGACGCGCCACGCGCGTGAGGTCCTTGTACGAGCCGGCCGAGAAGCCCTTGTGCTCCTGCGCCGTGGGGCTCTTGACGTAAGCGTTGGAGACCACGTGCGCGAGCTGCGAGGTGTAGGCAATCATGCGGTCGTGGTTCTCAGCAGTTGAGAGCGTGAACGAGCCAAAGCCGCACGGCTTGAGCAGGTGCTTCAAGCGCTCCAGGATGGCCACACGCTCGAAGTCGTCCATCTGCGGGGGCACCACGACCATGGGCGCGTTGTGGAACATGTTCGCGCGGGCGTGCGCAAAGCCGGAGTACTGGGTGCCTGCCATGGGGTGGCAGCCCACGAAGGTCCAGGCCTGGCCCTCAGAGATTTTGTCGCAGCGCTCGCAGATGATGCGCTTGACGCCCACGGTGTCGATGACGATGGCGCCCGGCGAGATGAGGTTGGCCATCTCTCCCAGCCAGTCGATGCTCACCTGTGGGTAGCCCGCGAGGATGATGAGCTCGCAGGTGGGAATCGTCTCGTCGGTGAGCTCGCCGGCGATGGTCTCAATCTCTGCCATCTCGGTGACGGAATGCGTGCGGTTCCAGCCGTACACCTCGCGCCCCGCAGCCGCAAGCGCCTTGGCAAACGAGCCGCCCATGAGGCCCAGGCCAACGACGCCCACGCGGTCGGGGACAAAGGTGGAGGAACCGGAGCGCTGGTTATTCTCGGCCATCACTTTGCCTCCTCGACGGGTGCGGTCACAGCCTCGCGGATGAGGCGGATGCGGCGCATGGCGTCGTCGAACTGGGCCGGGGTGAGCGCCTGGGCTCCGTCGGACCAGGCCTCGCTGGGGTTGTCGTGGACCTCGATCTCAAGGCCGTCTGCGCCCGCGGCCGTTGCGGCGTATGCCGCCGACCGCACGTAGCGGGTGTAGCCCGTGGCGTGGCTGGGGTCGCCAACAACCGGCAGGTGAGACAGGTGGTGCAGGACGGGGATTGCGTTCACGTCAAAGGTGTTTCTCGTGCGCGTCTCGAACGTGCGGATGCCGCGCTCGCACAGGATTACGTTGGGGTTGCCCTCGCTCATGATGTACTCGGCGCCCATGAGGAGCTCGTCGATGGTCTCGGAGAGGCCGCGCTTGAGAAGCACTGGCACCTGGGTCTTGCCAACCTCACGCAGCAGGGGGAAGTTCTGGGCGTTGCGGGCGCCAATCTGCATGACGTCGATGCCCTTGTCGAGGAAGAGCTGGACGTCGCGCGGGTCCATGACCTCGGTCACGATGGGCATGTCGAGCTCTGCGGACGCCTCAACGAGAAGGTCGAGGCCCTTCTCGCCCATGCCCTGATAGGAGTACGGGCTGGTACGGGGCTTGTAGGCGCCGCCGCGGAGCATGGTTGCTCCGGAGGCCTTGACGGCACGGGCTATGTCGAAGAGATTCTTGCCCTCAACGGAGCAGGGGCCGGCGATGACCTGGAAGTTACCGCCGCCGATCTTCACGCCGTGGCCGCAGTCGACGATAGTGTCCTCTGGGTGGAACTTGCGGTTGGCCTTCTTGAAGGGCTCCGAGACACGCTGGACGCGTTCGATGATGTCCATCGATTCGAGGAGGAAGGGGTCAATCTGGGTGGTATCGCCAATGATGCCGACGATGGTCTCGTTGTCGCCCTGGGACACGTTGGTCTTGAAGCCGCGCCCTTCGATCCACTTGACGAAGTGATCAAGCTGGTCTTGGGTGGCTGTTTCTTTAACTACTGCAATCATGGTGACATGCCTTTCCGAGGCCGCGTGTGGGCAGCGGCCGTCTTGTCGCATAGGGATTGGAATGCTACCACGGAGGAGTCTCTTTGCAGGACTTGTGCCTGCGGCGTTAACAAAGGCGAACTATTGCTGGGGCACGCTCGCTGGGCTGTGGCTGGGCCGCGCCCGTCTGCTCCCGAGGCACCTCTCGCCCGCGCTCCGATTATTTCTCGGAGAATAGCTCCTTTTCTTAAAACGAGTCGACGTTTGACCAGGTAACGCATGGCGTTTTTAAGAAAAGGAGCTAAAGTCCGCCGAGAGGGGCGGCGACGGGGCTGTCGAGAGGGGCCATCGAGAAGAACCCCGTTGCGCAGCCAAAGAAAAAGCCCAAGGTGACAAGCACCCTGGGCTGCACGAACACCTGGTGACCCCGGTGGGGTTCGAACCCACGACCTTTCGCTCCGGAGGCGAACGCTCTAATCCACTGAGCTACGGGGCCAACGGCCTTTGATTATAGGCAAACTTCCCAACTTGGCTACCGTCACCGCAGATTGCCATCGTCACGACTCGCCCACAACACCTAAGTCGACCCGTCGCCAGTTTGGGCCGCTCGCATACAATGGACTCTCGGTACCCGCTGCCCCCTGCGGCAGCCCAAGCGAGGGGAGACCATGACGCGCAACACCACACCTGCCACCGGGGACACGCCCGAGACAAACGTCGAGGGCCTCTCTTCCGCCGAGGTCGAGGAGCGCGTCGCCGCCGGGAAGACCAACGCCAACACCGACGTCAAGACCAAGTCCGTGCGCCAGATCCTGGCCGAGCACACGTTCACGCTCTTCAATGGTGTCAACGTTGCCATGGCAATCCTCGTTGCCATAACGGGCCAATGGCGAAACCTGCTTTTCATAGGCGTGGTCATCTGCAACCTGGTCATCGGCGTCTTTCAGGAGATCCGGGCCAAGCGCATGGTCGACAAGCTCTCCATCCTTACAGAGAAGCGCGTCCGCGTGAAGCGTGACGGCCAGGTAGTGGAGCTGCTCCCTTCCGAGCTGGTGCTCGACGACTGCATCCTCCTGGCACACGGCGAGCAGGTCCCTGCGGACTCCGTGGTGCTCAGGGGCCAGGTCCAGATGGACGAATCCCTGCTCACGGGCGAGAGCCGACCTGTTCCCAAGGGTCCCGGCGACACACTCTTGAGTGGCAGCTTCATTGACTCCGGCGACCTTCTCGCCCGCGTGACCAAGGTGGGGCAGCAGGGCTACGCCGCGCGCATCAACGCCGAGGCAAAGTATTTGAAACCCGTGCACTCGCAGATTCTCGACTCACTGAGGGCAATCATCCGCCTGGGCACCTACGTGCTCTTTCCGCTGGGCATTGGTCTTTTCCTGCGCACGCTCTTCATGGACAGCGCGACGCTCAACGACGCCATTCTCTCCGCCGTCGCTGCCGTGGTGGGCATGATCCCGCAGGGGCTCGTGCTGCTCACCTCGAGCATCCTTGCCATTGCCACTACGCGGCTGGCATCGCGCAAGGTCCTCGTGCAGCAGACCTATTGCGTGGAGACGCTTGCGCGCGTCGACACTCTGTGCCTCGACAAGACGGGGACCATCACCACAGGCCGCATGGAGGTCTCGCGCGTCGAGCCGGCGCCTGGCCACACGCTGTCAGAGGTCGACAAGGCACTGGCAGAGGTCGTCCGCGCGTCCGAGGACGACGCAAACGACACGGCGCAGGCGCTTCTCGCCTACGCAAACAAGGCTGGCGTCGAGAGGGGAGGGGCTCCGCTGCGCGTGGTCCCCTTCAACTCGCGGCGCAAGTGCTCTGGCTGCGTGACGTCTGAGGGACAGGCGTTTGTTCTAGGGGCCGCGCGCTTTGTGCTGGACGAGAAGGGCGCGGCCCAGGCGGCGGACCTTGCGGCCGGCTTTGACCCCTGCGAGCGCGTGCTTGTTGTCTGCGAGGTCACAGGTTTTGACGCCGAGGGCGCTCCCCTTGGCAAGGCGTCGCTTCTCGGTGTGGTCGGCATACAGGACGAGCTTCGCGCTACTGCCCCGCAGACCATGCGCTACTTCATCGAGCAGGGCGTTGACCTGCGCGTCATCTCTGGCGACGACCCCTCGACCGTCTCGGCAATTGCCGCGAGGGCGGGCGTGCCGCACGCGGAGCAAGCCGTTGACGCAACAACGCTCAAGACTGAGGAGGACCTCATTGCCGCCGCTCACAGCTACCACGTCTTTGGGCGTGTGACACCCGAGCAGAAGCGCTCGCTCGTGCGCGCCCTTCGCGCGGACGGCCACGTGGTTGCTATGACGGGCGACGGCGTGAACGACGTGCTCGCGCTGCGCGAGGCGGACTGCTCAATCTCTGTTGCCTCCGGTTCTGCCGCGGCCCGCAACGTCTCGGAGATCGTCCTTGCCGACAACGACTTCTCCCACATGCCCGAGGTCGTTGCCGAGGGGCGTCGTTCAATCAACAACCTGCAGCGTTCGGCATCACTCTTCCTCGTCAAGACCGTCTACACGGCAGTTCTCGCGCTGGTGTGCATCTTCTTCCCGCCGTACCCCTTCATTCCCATACAGATGTCGCTCATCTCGGCTGCCATCATCGGCATCCCGTCGTTCGTGCTTGCGCTGGAGCCTAACCACGACCGCGTGAGCGGCGGTTTCCTTGGCCACGTGCTCGCGCGCTCGCTTCCCGCATCGGCCGGCATCACCGTGGCGCTCGTCGTGGCCCTCGCCGCCGAGCGCATCATGCCCATGGACTTTGCCGAGACCTCTACCGTCTGTATGCTGCTCGTTGCAATCGTGGGCATTCGTCTCATCTGGCGCATCTCGCAGCCCTTGACCCCCCTTCGCACCGCGCTTCTTATAACTGTTGCGGCGATTGTTGCCGTCGGGTGTACGGTCTTTGGTGCCTTCTTCATGGTGTCCCCCCTCACGCTTAGTATGTGTGTCTTGGTCATCGTTACGGGTGTGCTCTCGTGCGCCCTGTTCGATACGCTCTTCAACCGCTCGATAGCCCTTGCCAATGCAGGTGGGGGCATCGCCCGCCTTGCGGACAGACTGGAGGAGACCCATGTCACTCACAGAAGGAACGCCAAGCACCAGGGAGTTTAGGGACGCCGTTCTCGCTGCTCGCCATCCCGTCCGTATCTCTGCGGGCGGACAAGACGCCCTTGCCTTTGACGTCTCTGGCATCCCGGGCGCCAGCCGTCTGCCCCGCGCCCTGGTCGAGCTTCTCGAGAACGTCGTTCGCCGCTCGGCCACAGACGAAGACGCCGTGCGTCAGGCCCAGGCTGTGGTAAAGGCGGGCCTCGCCGGCGAGCAGGGCACCGAGATCGAGTTCATGCCCGCGCGCGTCCTCTTCCAGGACTTCACCGGCGTGCCCGTCTTTGTCGACTTTGCCTCCATGCGCGACGCCATGGTCGCCCGCGGTGGAGACCCCTCGCGCGTGAACCCGCACATCCCCTGCACGCTCGTTGTTGACCATTCGGTGATCGCGGACGTCGCAGGCGAAAAGGACGCGTGCGAGAAGAACCAGGAGCTCGAGGCGAAGCGCAACCACGAGCGTTTTGCTTTCCTCAAGTGGGCCGGCCAGTCCTTTGGCAACGTCGAGATCGTTCCGCCTGGAGGCGGCATCTGCCATCAGCTCAACATCGAGCGCTTCTGCCGCGTGGTGACCACCGACGCGCTCTCCACTAAAGACGAACCCGTTGCCTGCTTTGACACGCTCGTGGGCACCGACTCCCACACCACCACGGCAAACGGCGTGGGTGTCATGGGCTGGGGCGTTGGCGGCATTGAGGCCGAGGCTGCGGCGCTGGGACAGCCCATCTCGATGCTTGTGCCGCCGGTGGTGGAGCTTCGGCTCACCGGTGCCCTGCGCGACGGCGTCTCAGGCATGGACCTTGCGCTCACGGTGGCGCAGCTCATGCGTGCCGCGGGTGTCGTTGGCTGCCTCGTGGAGGTGACGGGCGATGGCGTGGCGACCCTTACGGCCACGCAGCGCTCCTGCGTTGCCAACATGACGCCTGAGTACGGCGCCACAACCACGCTCTTCCCTGTGGACGAGAAGACCCTGGACTACCTCAAGCTCACCGGCCGCAATGCTGATGACGTTGCGTTTGCGCAGGCATACCTTGAGCGCCAGGGCACCTTTGGCGCCACGACCGGCCGCACCTACGCCCGCACGGTCTCGCTCGACCTTGGTACGGTTGAGCCGAGCCTTGCTGGTCCCTCGCGCCCGCACGACCGCGTGACCATTGCTGGCCTGCGGGAGCGCTTCGAGCAGAGCGCCGAGAAGAACGGCCACGGGGACCTCTCCCGGGCATTCTCGGTCACGTGCGGCGATAACGCCTTTGACCTGCACCACGGCGCGCTGGCCATTGCTGCCATCACCAGCTGCACTACCGCGACCGACCCGGCAATGATGGTTGCCGCGGGGCTTCTCGCCAAGCGCGCCGTCGAGCGCGGCCTTGCGCCCAAGCCCTGGGTGAAGAAGATTCTTGCCCCTGGCAGCCACGCCACGCAGCTCCTGCTAGAACGTGCCGGCCTCACCGCGCCCCTTGCCAAGCTCGGCTTTTTCACCTGCGGCTTTGGCTGCATGAGCTGCATTGGCAACTCCGGCGACATCCACCCGGCGCTGCGCGAGCGAGCGGACGAGATGGAGCTCACGAGCGTTCTTTCCGGTAACCGCAACTTCGAGGGCCGCATTTCGCCCTACGTGAGCCAGAACTACCTGTGCCAGCCCGCCTACGTTGTTGCCTACTCACTTGTGGGCACCATGGACGTTGATCTTACCAAGGAGCCCGTTGGAGCGGGCGTCAACGGCGAGCCCGTGATGCTTGCGGATCTGGTTCCCTCCAACGACGAGGTCGCCGAGGTCCTCTCGCACGTACTTACGCCGTCGCTCTTCGCCGATGCCCAGGGTTCGCTCAAGGAGGGCTCGGCATCCTGGCAGGCCATCGAGTCCTCATCCTCCTCGACCTTCCCGTGGGACGAGTCGTCCACGTACGTTCGCCGCGCGCCGTACTTCGACATCGCGCGACAGCGCGAGACCGTCGAGGTTTCGGGCGCCCGCGCCCTGGCGCTTCTCGGTGACTTTGTGACCACGGACCACATCTCGCCCGCGGGTGCCATTGCCCCGGACTCGCCGGCGGCGCGCTACCTCACCGAGCATGGCGTGGCGCAGCAGGACTTCAACACCTACGGCAGCCGCAGGGGCAACCACGAGGTCATGGCGCGTGGCACCTTTGCCAACGTCAAGCTCAAGAACGCACTGGCAGATGGCCGCGTGGGAGGCTGGACTCGCGATTTTCTCGACGGCGAGGTCAAGAGCATCTTCGACGCCGCGGTGGACTACGCGAAGCATGACGTGCCATTGGTGGTGGTCGCGGGCAAGCTCTACGGCTCTGGTTCGAGCCGCGACTGGGCTGGCAAGGGGCCGCTGCTCCTTGGCGTGCGCGCCGTCATCGCCGAGAGCTTCGAGCGCATCCACCGCTCCAACCTGGTGCAGATGGGAGTGCTGCCGCTGCAGTTCAAGGAGGGCGAGAATGCCGCCACGCTGGGCCTCACGGGCGAGGAGACCTTCGACGTCGCTCCCGTGAACCTTGCCGAGGGACTCCCCAGCCCGCGCGAGGTCGAGGTCACGGCCGCACGGCCGGATGGTACGGCAGTCACCTTTGTCTGCATCGTGCGCGTCGACACGCCCATGGAGGGACGCTTCCTCGCGAAGGGTGGCATCCTTCCATACGTCCTGGACGAGATTTCATAGGCCTTGTGAGAGCTTGCTTGGCGGTATTGTGCGCGGCGGGCGGAACGGCGAGAATGTGCGGCTGGACTCGCTTTGCTGGGTAAGAGACAGACGGGAGGGATTTGCATGAGGTGTCCAAACTGTGGTGCGGAGGTGCCTGCGGGTGCCGTCGCCTGCCCGTCTTGCCACTATGACCTTGGTCTTACGCAGAGGATTCCCGTGACCAAGGTCGCTTGGTGCCCAACCTGCGGGGCTCTGGTTCCGCCAGATGCCCACTCCTGCCCCAAGTGCGGCGCCCCTGTTGGCGCGACAGCCCGTTCCAAGAGTGGACAGGCCGTGCGTGATCTGGGCATACCCACCATAGAGGGGCCGGTTGCCACCGATGGAGAGGATGTCGACGAGGGTGGCGCAGACGCCACGCGCGCCATGCCGCGCATCGAGAGCGCCATTCCGTCTGAGCCTGGCCCGGAGTCTGCGACGGTGCGCCATGACCGCATGCCGCGCACGCGGGTGCTCATGGTTGCCGCGGGAGCCGCGCTTGGCCTGGCAGGTGGCATGGCTCTCTGGATTACGCATCCGTGGAATCCCAACCTCTACATTACGCATGCGCAAACGGATGCCGACACGTCGATGGCAGGCTACCCTGGCTACATCTCTGCACTCACCGGGCAGGACGGCTCCTCGGCAACCACCACCGACTCGTCGAGCGACAGCTCGGACTCCAGCTCGGATTCTAGCTCCGATACCGGCACCAAGTCTGTCTACCAGTCCATTAGCGATGACTACGATAAACTCGGCACCTATGCGGATCAGCTCGACCAGAGCGTGGCGGACCTTACCACGACGGGGGTAAGCGGCACCGAGTCCGAGCGCGAGTCTGGCAAGGCCACCGCCGACCAGACCGCTATCGAGCTCTCCAATCTCATTGATGACATCGCCTCGCTTGATGACTCCGACGGCACCTACGCGGATGACATCTCCAACATGACTACGCTGGGGAACTGGCTGCGCAACCGCTCGGATGCCATTTGCGAGGCCTGGAAGCTCTCTGTCACCAAGACCACGGAGAAGAAGATCCTGGCCCCGCTCGAGAAGATCGGCTACTCCTCGGGCACGGACAGCTACAAAACACTCTTCGACGAGAACTACGACGCATGGAAGCCTACGGAGCAGTAGGCGGTGGGGGCGTGTTGCGTCTGGCGATTGCGTGCAGGCCGTCGCTTGCTGGTACTATCGTAGGGATGAAAGATTGCCGCTATTCTCTCGACGTCCACGTGACGTTGTGAGCTTGACATTTTGGAGGGGACATGGGTCTCTTTGGTTCTAAGCCGCTCTACACGCCGGCGTATAAGGTGAAGGGTGACGAGGTCGCGGTCTTTGACACCAGCAAGGGCACCATCGTGGTGCGCCTTGACGGCGAGGGTGCCCCTATCCATGTGGCGAACTTTTGCGAGCTGGCCGAGAAGGGCTTCTACGATGGCCTCACGTTCCACCGCTACGAGCCCGGCTTTGTTATTCAGGGTGGCGACCCTGCGGGTAACGGCACCGGTGGTCCGGGCTACTGCATCCATGAGGAGTACACCACCAACCCTCACAACAGCCACGAGGACGGTGCGCTTGCCATGGCCCGCGCGTCTGATCCCAACTCCGCCGGCTCCCAGTTCTATTTCTGCCTTGGCCCCCAGCACTTCCTGGACAAGGGTTACACCGTGTTCGGGCAGACCATCGAGGGTCTCGACACCATTGCCGCCCTGCGCAAGGGCGATGTCATCAACTCGATAACGATCGAACACCGCGCGTAGCGTTTCGCCAGTGTCGAAGCGAGGGGGTCTCACGTGAATCAACAGGCATATGAGGCGGGCAAGGCCGCCTATCAGCAGGGCGACTGGCTCACCGCGGTCGACAGGCTCTCCCAGGCAAAGAACCCGGGCGAGGTCTCTGGTCCCGTCGACCACCTCGTGGGTAACTCCTACATGAAGCTCGGGCAGTACGAGGCTGCTGCTGCCGCATACGAGAGCGCTCTGCGCGACACCACGTACGGCAAGGTGGGCCCGCTCTCGTGCAACCGTGGCCGCGCTCTTCTCGCCGCCGGACATCCTGCCGAGGCCGTTACCGCCCTCACGCAGGCGCTGAGCGACACCTCCTATTCCACCCCGTATAAGGCCCACATGGCCTTGGGTACCGCCTACGAGCGCCTGGGAGACCCCCGCAACGCGGGTATCGCCTACAGGAATGCCGCTATCGATGAGTCCAACCCCAACCCGTCCTCTGCCCTGTGCGACCTTGGTGGCTGCTTCATGCAGCTCGGCCGTCCCGTCGATGCCGTCGAGGCATATCGCACGGCACTTGACTTCTCGGCGCCCCTCCAGAGCCAGAACCAGGTCTACTGCGATCTTGGCCTTGCCTACGTTGCCGCCAACCGCATGTCCGAGGCGGTCGACGCCTTCGATTACGCCACGGCAGACGGTACGCTCGTGCTCTCGCCCGAGGCGCAGGCCTCCTACGACGCCGCGCGCAAGGCCATGGCTGCCATTGCCGGCAAGAAGCGCCCCTCGGACACCGACGCCCTCCTCGCCGCTGCGGGCTACGGTGGGGGATACGACCCGCTCGACCCAACGGGAGCCTCTGGCGAGCTCATGCCCTCCGCCGACGACACCGGCTTCTTCTCGGTCTCTGAGGAGGACCTTGTCGAGCAGGACAAGAAGGAGCGCAAGATTCGCCGCAAGCACAACCACCGTGGCCTCAAGATCTTCATCACCATCCTCGTCATCCTCGTGGTGGCGCTTGGTGCCGCCGGATTTGCCTACTACCGCGGCTTTGGCTGGCCCACGCAGGAGGCCGTGATCGAGCAGCTCTTTGATGCCAAGACCTCTGGCGAGGACCTGGGCAGCTTCATCGCCGCCTCGGTCCCGGCCTCTGATGCCGCAACCATCGAGTCCACGGTGCCCACGGGCGCGACCATCAAGTCCACCCAGGTCGACAGGAGCACCACCGAGTCCACGGCCACGGTCACCGCTGCGCTCCCCACGGGGGACACGCAGACCTACACCATCTCCCTGGTACGCGACGGCATCTCCTGGAAGGTGACAAACGTGACTAGCGACGCCGCGTCTACCTCCGCGGATACCACGTCCACCACGGCAGACACCACGTCCACCACCTCGGACTCGACCTCGTCGACCACGGCTTCGACCGGGACCACTACGACCACTACGGGAACCGCGTCGCAGGGCTAGGGCTCCTCGCGGCAGACAACGTGCGCACCGCCCGGTGCGCAGACGGGATAAGGAAGCTATGTCGATCTTCGACTCACTGTTCGGCGAATATGGCGGCGACCTTGCTATCGACCTGGGCACCGCCAACACGCTCGTGGCCGTTAGGGGCCAGGGCATCGTCATCAACGAGCCCTCGGTCGTCGCCATCGACAAGAGCGAGAGCCGCGTCCTTGCCGTAGGCGCCGACGCCAAGCGCATGATTGGCCGCACTCCTGGCTCCATCATCGCCGAGCGCCCCCTCAAGGACGGCGTCATCGCCGACTTTGATGTCACTGAAGTCATGCTCAGGTACTTCATCGAGAAGGCGCGCGAGCGCCGCTACCCCTGGTCGCCACGGCCGCGCGTGGTTGTCTGCGTTCCCTCGGGCGTTACGTCCGTCGAGAAGCGCGCCGTCTTCGAGGCAACCATTCAGGCCGGCGCACGCCAGGCCTACCTCATCGAGGAGCCCATGGCAGCTGCTATCGGCGCCGACCTCCCCATCGAGGACCCTACTGGCTCGATGGTCGTGGACATTGGCGGTGGCACCACAGAGGTGGCCGTCATCTCCATGGGCGGCATTGTTGTCTCTCAGTCCATCCGTACCGCCGGCGACGAGTTCGATCAGACCATCCTCGAGCACGTCCGCGATGCCTACAACCTTTCCATCGGCGAGCGCACGGCCGAGGACATCAAGATCAAGGTCGGCTCGGCGGCACCGCTCGCTGAGGAGCTTGACGTTGAGGTCAACGGTCGTGACGTCATGAGTGGCCTTCCCAAGACGGTCCGCATCGAGAGCGAGGAGATCCGCCGTGCCCTGGATCGTCCGCTCGACGAGGTCACCAAGGCCGTCAAGGACGCCCTCGACGTGACGCCGCCCGACCTTGCCTCTGACCTCATGTTCTACGGCATCCTGCTCACGGGTGGCGGCGGGCTTCTCCGCGGGCTCGACCAGCGTCTCCGCGAAGAGACGGGCGTTCCCGTCAACGTGAGCCCCACTGCCCTCGAAAACGTCGTCACCGGCTGCGCCAAGGTCCTCGAGGCCAACGCGCTCTCCGGTGGCTTTGTCCAGAGTACGGGCCAGTAGGCGTGCCGCTCGGAGGAAGCCGGGCCCCGTCCTCGGGGCTGGGAAACAACAGCCAGGGCACGGGTGGGCGCGAGCTTGTCGTGTGCCTTATTATCTCGGTCGTGCTTATCACCGTTGGCGTTCGTACGGGTGAGGATGGCCCGCTCGCTGCCGTTCGCGGCGGCTTCCAGACCATCACCACGCCGGTGCGCCTGGTGGGCTCTGCCATCTCCATGCCATTCCAGGGGCTGGGAAACATCTTCTCCAACCTCACGGCCGACCAGGCTACGCTCTCGGAGCTCGAGGCGGAGAATGACCAGCTGCGTAGCAGGAACGCCGAACTCGAGGAGGCAGAGCAGACGGCTACGCGCCTGCAGGGGCTTCTCGACCTTCAGAGCACCTACAACCTGCAGTCGACTGCAGCCCATATCATCTCGGGCTCGAGTGACTCGTGGTCCTCGACCGTCACTATCGACAAGGGCACCAGCTCGGGTCTCTCCGTAGGCATGCCCGTGACCTCGTCCTCTGGCGTCATAGGCCAGATTGTCGAGTGCAGCGCCACGTCCTCCACGGTGCTCCTGGTGACCGACGAGTCCTCGAGTATCTCGGCCATAGTCCAGTCGAGTAGGGCCCAGGGCATGCTAAATGGTTCTGCCGCTGGCGAGGTGAGCCTCGACATGATCCGCACCGACCAGACGGTCGAGGTGGGCGACATCGTGGTTACGAGTGGCCTAGGCGGAGTCTTCCCCAAGGGTCTGCCGCTTGGCAAGGTCACCAGCGTCGAGAAGAACCCCGGTTCCATGTACTACACGATCGTGGTCGAGCCGTACGCCCACACCGAGAATGCCGAGGAGGTCCTCGTCATTACTTCGCTCACTGACTCGCAGGTCGCGACCTCCGAGGACGTTGCGGCAGCTGATGCCCAGGAGACCTCTGAGAGCACGACCGACTCCACGAGTACAGACTCTACCAGCACGGACTTTTCGAGCACCGACAGCAGTTCAACCACTGGCACGTCTACCACGTCGTCGACAACCACGTCGATCACGTCCACGGGAGACTAGGGAGGGGGGCTCGCCATGCAGGTGGCCGATAAGAACAGGGACCGGCGGGGCACGCTCGTCCTCGCCATCGTGTGCGCTGTGCTGCAGCTTGCGCTTGCGCCCAACATTGGCATCGGCAATGGCCGTGCCAACTTCGCTCTCATCTTCACCTTGTGCGTTGCTTTTAACGTGGGTGGACGGAGGGGCGTCCTTGCGGGCTTCTTCGTGGGGCTTTTCTTTGACCTTTCGACCACGGGGCCCATCGGGCTCATGGCAGGACTTTGCGCTGCCGCAGCCTACGTGATGGGCCAGGAGGGGAGAAACCGCATGGCTGGCGAGTTTGGCGCGAGTGTCGCCGAGTTCTCGATCGCCACCCTCGTGGTGTCTCTCGTCTACCACCTTGCGATGCTCATGATGGGGCAGTCCTCGTCGCTTCTCGACGTGATCGTCCTCCGCACGCTTCCCACGACACTTCTCACCATCATCGCTTTCCTGCCTTTTGCCTGGTTCTATTCGCGTTCCACTGGCGGCGGGCCCAACCTCTCGATGGGCGGCCGGCACCGCGGTGGTTCGCACCTCAGCACCAGGGGTCTCTAGGGTCGGATCATGAGTTTCACGGTCATTATCATCATCGTCTGCGTCGCGGTGGCGGCGGCTCTTGTCGCTGTGTTCCTCGTCTTTGGACGCTCCGAGACCAACTTCAAGTTTGATATTGGGGGCAACGGCCCTAAGGCCTCGGGCGGCTCCGACACGTCCGCCGAGACAACCACCCAGGGACGCCTTGTGGGTCAGGCTGCCGTCACCGGAGGAATCTTTGCCGTCCTCCTGGGCAAGCTCTGGTCCATGCAGCTTTTGTCCTCCGACGAGTACACCAAGCAGGCCGAGTCCAACCGCACACGCACCGTCTCGGTTCCGGCACCGCGTGGGCGCATCCTCGACCGCAACGGCAAGGAGATTGTCACCAACCGCTCGAGCCTTACGGTCCTCGCTGAGGCGGATGTCGCCAACGACGACATCGAGCTCACGCTCATCGGCAACCTGATTGGCATGCCTGCCCTGGCCGTCAAACGCAAGGTCGAGGACTCCTCGGCAGGTGCCCAGAGCCTGCGTTCGGTGGCTGTCGACGTCTCCCGGCGTGTCGTGGCGTTCCTGGGCGAGCACCCCACCGTATTCACGGGCGTCTCGGTGGCTGAGAGGACCCAACGCTCCTACCCCTACGGCTCCCTTGCCGCGCACGTTGTGGGCTACACCGGTACCGTTACCTCTGACCAGCTCAACTCTATGGACTCTTCCGATGAGGGCGCCGTCCACTACAGCTCTGGCGACACCGTGGGGCAGTCGGGCGTCGAGCTCCAGTATGAGAGCGTGCTGCAGGGTGTTGCGGGCGAGCAGACCGTCTACGTTGACGCAGACGGCAACGTGCTTGACTACTCCACCTACGTAGAACCACGTAGCGGCTCTGACGTGGTGCTCACGCTGGACATGGACGTTCAGAAGGCGGCGGAGGAGTCCTTAGTCAAGGTGGCCGAGTACCAGCAAAAGGCCGGATACTCTGCCACGGGTGCCTGCGCCGTCGCCATCGACTGCACAAATGGCGAGGTCATCGCCATGGCAAGCTACCCTACCTACAACCCGAGCATCTTTGTGGGCGGCATCTCGACCAGCGACTGGGAGTCGCTGCAGTCCGAGGACGCAAACTACCCGCTCATGAACCGTGCGATTTCGGGGCAGTACCCCTCTGGCTCAATCATCAAGTCCCTCACCACCCTCGCCGCGCTGAGCTACGGGATCGCCACAGCCAGCTCCTCGTGGTACTGCACCGGCTGGTGGACGGGCTTTGGCGACGCCTACCCCATGAAGTGCTGGTGGACAACTGGCCACGGCGAGATGAACCTTGTGACGGGCATCACCTACTCCTGCGATGTCGTCTTCTACGAGATAGGCAAGGGCTTCTACTACGACCAGGACCACCCTGAGGGCATGCAGGACACCTTCAAGAAGTTTGGCTTGGGCTCCCTCACGGGCATAGACCTTCCTAGCGAGGTGGAAGGCCGCGTCCCCGACGCCGACTGGAAGTGGAACTACTGGTCCAGCGCTACGGATGAGCAGCGCACCTGGCAAGGCGGCGACAACTGCAACCTTGCCATTGGCCAGGGCGACCTTCTCGTCACGTGCATGCAGATGGTCGACGCATATGCGGGCATCGCCAACCGCGGGCCAATCTACAAGCCGCACGTGCTCAAGAGCGTCAAGAGCGCCACGGGCTCAGGAACCGTCATCGACTACAACCCGGAAGTCATCATCAACGCCGACGAGGACTCGGCCAACCTCGACGTTGTCGACGAGGGCCTCTCCGGCGTTGTTTACCAGGAGTCTGCCACCCAGGCGGCCCACTGGACCAACCTAGACGTCGCCGTACGTGGCAAGACCGGCACGGCAGAGCAGACCTCCGTGGGCGAGCCTGTTGGTTGGTTCATGGCGTTTGTGCCTGCCGAGAATCCCAAGTACGCGATTGGTGCAAACATGGACCGCGTTCTCTCGGGTGCCTCGTCTGCAATGTACGTGGTCCGCGACATCATCGGTGCCATCTACGGTCAGCCGGATGACGTCTCCTACGACACGACCAACGTCGACCGGTAGGGGAGGCGGACTCATGGCAAACATGGCAAGAAGGCAAGGGCTTCTCAACTCTGCAAGCAACCACCTCAACCGGGGTTCCTCGAGAAGGGCGACCACGGGCTCCGGCCGGCTTGGCAAGACCTTGGGCGGGCTCTACCTCTCGCAGCTCATTCCAGCGCTGCTTCTCGTGGTCTATGGCGTGGTTGTCATCTGGTCTGCGTCCCTCACAATTCCCGAGGCAAACTTCCCCAGACACCTCGTGGGCATTGCCATGGGCCTCGTGGGTGCCGTGCTCGTATGGCGCTATGACTACCGAAACCTCCAGGGCATGACGCGCACGCTCCTCATCATTGCCTGCATCCTCATGATCGCACCTAAGATCCCCGGCCTCAGCTACTCGGCGAAGGGCATCACGGGCTGGGTCAAGGTGCCAGGCATTGGCATCACGTTTCAGCCCTCTGAGCTCGCCAAGCTCGTGGTGATTTACCTCATGGCGGCGCTTGGTGCCCAGTACAACGGAAAGATCGAGTCGCTTCGCGACTACGTGCGGCTCTGTGCGATCCTCCTGGTGCCCTTTGGCTTGATTCTTCTCCAGCCAGACCTTGGCACCGGCCTGGTGCTTCTGGTGTTTGGTGCAACGATCATCATTTGCTCGGGTGCCAAGCGCAGCTGGGTCCTCGTGACCATTGCGCTCATCGTTGTTGGCGCTGCCGCCATCATCGTGACGTCCATGCTCGACGGCTTCCCGCATATCCTGAAGACCTACCAGCTCAACCGCCTCATCGTGTTTGTCGACCCCTCTGTTGACCCCACAAATAACGGGTACAACCTGCAGCAGGCAAAGATCGCCGTAGGGTCTGGCGGGCTTCTCGGCAAGGGCATTGGCGGCGCCACTCAGGCGGGTAACGGCTTTCTTCCCGAGGCCCAGACAGACTTCGTCTTTGCCCTCCTCGCCGAGGAGTTTGGCTTTGTTGGGGGCGTCGTGCTGCTCGGGCTCTTTGCGTGGATGATTCTCTCGACAATACTTTTGGGCATGCGTTGCGAGTCTATGTTTGGCAAGCTCGTGTGCGTGGGCTGCGCCGCCATGTGGACGTTCCAGGTGCTTGAGGAGGTGGGCATGTGCATGGGCATCATGCCCATCACGGGCATTCCGCTCCCGTTCATCAGCTATGGCGCAACCTCCATGATTGCGCAGCTCATGGCCGTGGGGATGGTACAGTCTGTGTGGAGGCACCGGCAGAAGTCCGCCTAGCGGCGGCCGGTCGTAAGGAGGATTATGGCGCGCAAGATTCCATGGGGAAAGATTCTGGAGGTCGCCGGCGCAGGCAGGGATGCCCGCGAGGGCGGGTCTGAGGCCGTGCGCGTGTGGGTGCGCATCTCGTCGGGCGCACCCCGAGGGCTTGTGCTTGCCATCAAGGAGGCTCTTGTCGCTTGTGAGGCGACAGGCATCGTGGACGTCCGGCCTGTAGACGCACCCGCTCCCGATGGTGTGGCCCCCGACGCCCTGGTGATTGTGTGCGGAGAGCAGACCGCTGCCGAGGCCGCGCTTGCCCGCGATGCTGCCAGGCGCGCCGTGCCCGTGGCGCTCGTGGCGGAGTCAGCGGTCGAGGTCCCCGACGTCGAGCTTCCCGAGGAGGCCTTGCCCTTCCTGGAAGTCCTTGCATGTGCGGATGCCCTCGCGCTGGTTCCACGGCTTGGCACCTGGCTCGTGGGAGCCACCGACAAAGGCCTGGCACTTGCGGCAAACTTCCCCTTCTGCCGTCCTGCTGAGGTCGACTCGCTGGTGAGGCGCTGCGCCATGGAGAATGCTGCCGTGGGGGCTGTGACCCTCATCCCAGGCTCTGACATGGCGGTCATGACGGCAAACCAGGCAAAGCTCGCCCTCGACATCGCGGTTGCCTATGGGCGTGGCCTCGACCCCTCGCGTGCGCTGGAGCTCGCGGGCGTGGTTGGCGCCGGCTTTGGCTACCGTGCGCTGGCCCGCGCTGTCTCGCGCGTTGTTCCCGGCCTTGGCTGGGCGTTCAAGGGTGCCATGGGCTATGCCGGCACCGTGGCTACGGCACGCGCGCTGCAGGTTCGCTTTGACTTCGAGGATGGTTCGCTCCGCCCGCATGGCGAGGAGATCTCCCGCCAGGCGCCGGCGCGTCACCTCGAGCTTCCCAAGAGGTCCGGTGAGCACGCTCACAAGCAGGAGGATGGCAGGCATGCCCGAGCTGGGCACGCCTCTGCTCTGCCGTACGTGGTGCTCTGTCCCGACGGCTCCGTGGGCAGGGGTGAGTAGCCGTGCGCCTAGCAAGAGAGGACCTCTTCCGGCTCATCGAGCCCCTGCTGCCGCTTGTCGAGAAGCCCTCGCGCTACCTCGATCACGAGTGGGGCGCCGTCGAGGAGCAGCCTGGCCCCTTCCATGCGTGTCTCGTCTATCCCGACGCCTATGAGGTCGGCCAGCCCAACCTGGGCATATCGATTCTTTACGACGCCCTCAACGGCGCCGATGGCATCTCCTGCGAGCGCTGCTATCTGCCCTGGCATGACATGGCAGACCTCATGCGCGAGCGTCACGTGCCGCTGCTTGCCCTCGAGTCTGCGGCCCCGCTGGCCTCCTTTGACCTGGTGGGCTTCACGCTTGCCCACGAGCTTGTGGCTACGAACATCATGGAGACCCTCGACCTCGCCGGTATTCCCGTTCGCGCGGCTGATCGCGCCGAGGACGATGCAATAGTCATCGCCGGCGGTCCTTCCGTGTGGAATGCGGAGCCGCTTGCCCCCATGTTCGATGCGATCCTGCTGGGCGATGGCGAGGACGCCATCGTCGAGATTGCCGCTTGCGTTCGCGATGCCAGATCTGTCGGGGCATCGCGCGAGAACATCCTCCTTGCGCTTTCGCGCATCCAGGGCGTCTACGTGCCCTCGCTCTACGACGTGGTCGTGGACAGCACGTCGACGCGTTGGGGCTACGCCGTGCCCAAGCCTGGATCCGGTGCACCAGAGGTCGTACTCAAGCGCTGCGTCGCGGACTTTGCGTCAACGCCCGCCTGCGCCGAGCACATCGTGCCATACATGGGGATTGTCCAGGACCGCCTTGCCATCGAGGTCCTGCGCGGCTGCGCGCGTGGGTGCCGCTTCTGCCAGGCGGGCATGACCTACCGTCCCGTGCGAGAGCGTCCCATGGACCAGGTGGTGGAGGCAAGCGAGCGCGGCCTTGCCGAGACGGGCTATGACGAGCTATCCCTCACGTCTCTCTCGACAACGGACCACTCGCAGTGCGCACCCATGCTGAACGAGCTCGACGAGCGCCTCTCTGGTCGTGGCATCCGCGTCTCGATTCCCTCTCAGCGCCTTGACTCGTTTGGCGTTGACATGGCAAACGCCGCCTCTGGCTCCAAGCGCGGCGGTCTCACCTTTGCGCCCGAGGCGGGCACCCAGCGTCTACGTGATGTCATCAACAAGAACGTGACCGAGGAGGACCTCGAGCGCGCTGCGAGAAACGCCTTCGAGCACGGCTGGCGTCGCGTCAAGCTCTACTTCATGATGGGCCTTCCCACCGAGACAGACGAGGACATCCTGGCAATACCCGCCGCCACGCATCGTGTCCTCGAGATAGGCCGCGAGGTCGTGGGGCGTGGCAAGAAGAGCAAGGTACAAGTCTCTGCCTCTGTTGCCGTCTTTGTGCCCAAGGCGTACACCCCCTTCCAATGGGCGGGGCAGCTCGAGGTGGGAGAGGTGGAGCGCCGCGCCAGACTGCTACTGGGCGCCAACACCGACCGTGACGTGAAGATCTCCTATCACGACCCCAGGACCTCGCTTGTGGAGGGGGCGCTCTCCAAGATGGGACGCGCGGGCTTTGACTTGGTGCTTGCCGCATGGCGCCGTGGATGCCGCTTTGACGCATGGACGAGCGAGTTCGACTATGACGCCTGGGATGCCGCCGCGCATGAGCTTGGCTACGACCTTCCTTCCATTGCGTCTGAGGGCTTCCCGCTTGACGCGAGGCTCCCGTGGGACCACACTTCGCCCGGCGTCTCTAAGGGCTTCCTTCAGCGCGAGTGGCGACGTGCGGCCCAGGGCGTCACCACACCGGATTGCACGCGCGACTCCTGCGTGGGCTGCGGTGTGTGTCCCACGCTTGGTGTGGCCAACGTGGTTTGGGGCGAGCGCGCATGATCAACACCGTCGCAATCACCAACAGCAAGCTCAACCAGTACCGGCTGCGCGTGCGCTACCGCAAGGACGGCCGGCTCGCGCATCTGGGGCACCTCGAGGTCATTAACACCATCAACCGAAGCGTGCGTCGCTCGCAGCTTCCCTTTGCGGTTGGCAACGGCTTCGCGCGTCGCATGCGCCTGCAGTTCACGCAGGCCCTTCCCGTGGGGGCGGCGTCGATGGGGGAGTACTTCGACCTCTTCCTGACCGAGGAGGTGGACCCCAAGGTGGCGCTCAACCGGCTTGTCGCGTCGAGCCCCACGCTCTTGGCACCAACGGCGGCGGCCTATGTTCCCTATGGCCTGCCTGCCCTTGAGGCATGGCTCACGCGCTCCACATGGAGCGTGAACGTGATCGACGAGACCAGCGTAGAGGCGCTTGCCCGGGGGGTAGAAGCCGCACGCGCAAAGGGAAACCTCACATATTTGCGCGGCGAGAAGGAAAAGCACGTTGACCTTGGGCGCACGCTCGTCTCGTGCGAGGTGCGCCCCAGTGGCAACGGCTTTCTTCTCGACTGCCGTTCCACCGAGGCGGGCTCGCTCAGGCCGGCTATTCTGATTGGTGCCGCCGCTCGGGAGGCGGGGCTTGACATGCCGGCGCTTTCCGTGTGCAGGGTCGCGCAGTGGCACGAGGATGAAGATGGGAGTCTTGTGGAGCCATTGTAGTGGGTCTTTCCTTGGGCTCCTAGCAGGCTAGACTTATCAAGGTTGTGCGGAAAAGCGTCAGGCCTCGGCCACCCGATTCAGTTTCCCTTGCGGCACCGCAGGTCAAGGCGATTTTTCGTTGACGGTTCTCCGCGCGGCTAGTAAGATAACTTACTGTTGCACTCACGCCAGCAATGAAGGGTTACACACATGTACGCAATCGTAGCAACTGGTGGCAAGCAGTATAAGGTTGCCAAGGGCGACGTCCTCGACGTCGAGAAGCTCGACGCGCAGCCTGGCGATTCGGTCCAGCTCGACGTTCTCCTCCTGAACGACGGCGAGAAGACCATCGTTGACCCTGCCGCCCTCGAGGACAAGAAGGTCACCGCCGAGGTCGTCGACCAGCACAAGGGCGAGAAGGTTCTTGTCTTCAAGTTCAAGAAGCGTAAGCGCTACCACCGCACCAAGGGTCATCGTCAGAACCTCACCAAGCTGAGGATCTCCGAGCTCCCCACCGCGTAGCCTCACCCACTCCGTCCACTTCAGATAGGCAGGTAGCACTATGGCACACAAGAAAGGCCTCGGCTCGTCTCGTAACGGCCGCGATTCCCACGCCCAGCGTCTTGGCGTGAAGATTTACGGCGGTCAGGCAATCAAGACCGGCCAGATCATCGTTCGTCAGCGCGGCACCCATATCACCCCCGGCGATAACGTTGGCCGTGGCAAGGACGACACCCTGTTTGCACTCGCCGACGGCGTCGTGCAGTTCAAGAAGGGCACGAAGCACGTCGTTAATGTCGTCACGGAGTAGCTGCGCGCGTCATACGTATTTTGGTGGGCCCTGCTTCGGCGGGGCCCGTTTCATATCGCGCCATGCGCACGTCCCCTGTGAGTTGCCGTACCATCAGGGGCAACCGAGGAGGAAACCATGGTCACATTCACAGACTTGTCTCACATCGATGTCAAGGGCGGCGACGGCGGCGCGGGATGCATGTCCTTCCGTCGCGAGGCGTACGTCCCCAAGGGAGGCCCGGACGGCGGCGACGGTGGCCATGGCGGCGACGTGATCGTCGAGGCAGATCCGCAGCTCTCGTCACTCATCGACTATCGCTACAAGCATCACTTCAAGGCCGAGCGCGGCACGCACGGACAGGGGAAGCGCATGCACGGCAAGGACGGCGCGGACCTCGTGCTTCGCGTTCCGCTGGGGACCGTGGTGCGCGAGCTTGACCCGGCAACGCAGAAGCCCGTTTATCAGATTGCTGACCTCACCCGCCCCGGCGAGCGTGTGGTTGTGGCCCCCGGCGGCATGGGCGGCCTCGGCAACACGCACTTTGTGACCTCTGTGCGCCGCGCGCCTGCGTTTGCCGAGAAGGGCGAACCGGCCCAGGAGCACTGGATTGAGCTCGAGATGAAGCTCATGGCCGACGCCGCCCTTGTGGGCATGCCGTCGGTGGGGAAGAGCTCTATCATCGCGCGAATCTCGGCCGCACGCCCCAAGATCGCCGAGTACCCCTTTACCACGCTTGTCCCCAACCTGGGCGTGGCTCGCGCTCGTGACGGTCGCTCCTTTGTCTGTGCTGACGTCCCTGGCCTCATCGAGGGCGCCTCGGAGGGCAAGGGCCTTGGGCACGAGTTCCTGCGGCACATTGAGCGCATGGCTCTTATCCTGCACGTGGTTGACGTAACGGGTGGATTCGAGGGTCGCGATGCCGTCGAGGACTACCGCACCATCAACGCAGAGCTTGCGGCCTATGCCTCCGAGCTTGCCGATCGCCCGCAGATCGTGGTTGCCAACAAGTGTGACATGCCTGGCACCGAGGATGCCGTCAAGGCTCTCCGCGAGGTCGCAGAGGCAGACGGGCACACGTTCCACGCCATCTCGGCCGTTACGGGCGAGGGCATCGACGCCCTGGTGAGCGACACAGCAGACGCCGTGGCTAAGCTCCGCGCCGAGGCGCCTGCACCCACGGGCGAGGCGGACGAGGCATCCGCCCAGTGGGAGCGCCGCCGCCAGCAACGCGACCGCACGATGTCGATCAAGCGCGAGGGCGCGCACGTGTGGCGCGTGACCGGTGCGGCAATCGAGCGCATGGTCATCCAGACCGACTGGGACAACGACGAGGCCGTTGCCTACCTCCAGCACCGCTTTGACCGCTCGGGCCTCGATGACCGTCTGGAGAAGGCCGGCTGCGTTCCTGGAGATGAGGTGCGCATCCTCGAGCTTGCCTTCACCTACGAGGGCGAGCCTTCCGAGGATGATTACGCTGAGCTTGCCGAGGACGAGCCGGATGTGCGTGACGACGGGGGCGAGGAGTAATGGCGAAGGCTCCTTCGCTCATCGTTGCCAAGGTGGGATCGTCCACCCTTGTGGACGAGCGTGGCGCGCTTGATCGCACCTTCATCCGCTCACTCTGCGACCAGGTGGTCGAGCTTGCGCACGAGGGTACCCACGTGGTTCTCGTCTCCTCGGGTGCCGCAGCGGCAGGCCGGGACGAGCTGGGGCTTTCCGAGCGCCCATCAGACATCATGACGCTCCAGGCCTGCGCGGCCGCAGGGCAGGCAAAGCTCACCGAGGCGTACGCCGACGTCCTCGCCGAGCGCGGCATTCCCTGCGGGCAGGTCCTGCTCACTCGTCGCGACGTTGTGGATCGCGAGGCGTACCTCAACGCGCGCAACACCCTGATGCGTCTCATCGAGCTCGGTGCCATGCCTGTTGTCAACGAGAACGACACCGTCTCCGTGGCCGAGTTCGCCTTTGGAGACAACGACATGCTTGGCGCCATTGTGGCCGGGCTCGTCTCGGCAGACCTGTACGTGATCCTCTCGGACGTGGACGGGCTCTACACGACTAATCCGCAGACTGACCCCAGCGCAAAGCTCATTGACCGTGTGAGCGAGGTTGACGGACGCGTCTCTTCCATGGCAGGAGGCGCGGGGACCAGCTTTGGCACGGGAGGGATGGCATCGAAGGTGCGTGCCGCCCGTGCCATGCTTGCCGCTGGCATCCCCACGGTCATCTGCCGGGGTAGGCGAGAGCGGGCGCTCGTGGACGCCGCACATGGTGTGGGCGTTGGCACGCGCTTTGAGGCAAGCGCAAAGGAGACCCCGCACGAGCTGGGGCGTAAGCTTTGGATTGGCCTTGCCGAGGTTGTGCGCGGCGCGCTCGTTGTGGATGACGGGGCGGCGCGTGCCGTCACCGAGCGCGGCGCTTCGGTGCTTCCTGTTGGCGTTGTGGAGACCCGCGGCACCTACGCCGCTGGAGACGTGGTGGACGTCCGCGACCTTGCCGGCACCCTCTTGGGGAGAGGGGCCGTGCGCTACTCCTCGGATGACATGTCCCGCGTGCGCGGCCTCAAGCTGGACGTAATCGCCCGCTTCCTGGGCGAGGATGCGGCTCAGCCCGCCATACACCGTGATGAGTTGTTGGTCTTCTAGCTGGTTACGGGTTGTCACAAACTAACCGTGGGCTGCTAGGATAGGCGTACTTGACTGGTCTTCGAAGGGGGCAACCAATGTCTGAGGCACGTACCAAGGCCGGGCTCGCAAGAGCCGCCTCGCATGCGTTGGGACGGGCTGCTGCAGCCAAGAGGTCTGCTGCCATCGCTGTTGCTGCTCGACTCATCCGCGAGCGTACGGACGCTATCGTGGCCGCTAACGCTCGCGACATGGAGCGCTCGCGCAAGGCGGGCATGCCTGCCCCCCTTCTCGACAGGCTCATGCTCGACGCCAAGCGGCTTGACGGCATTGCGTCCTCGCTTGAAGAGATATCTCGTCAGGATGATCCTCTCGGCTGCGTGAGCTGGGGTCGCACTCTCGACTCCGGCGTGCGCGTTGAACGCGTCTCTGTACCCATGGGCGTCGTAGCGATGATCTACGAGGCCAGGCCCAACGTAACGGCCGATGCCTTTGGCCTCTGCGTGCGCTCTGGCAACGCTTGCGTCCTTAAGGGCGGCTCGGCGGCCCGTGAGTCCTGCTTGGCGCTTGTCGCCTGCTGCAGGGATGCTCTTGTCGAGGTAGGCCTCCCTGCGGATGCCGTTCAGTACGTTGACGATGACGTCGAGCACACTCAGACCTCCGAGCTCGTGCATGCCACGGGTCTGGTGGACGTGCTGATCCCGCGCGGTGGTGCCTCGCTCATCCGCTACTGCGTGGAGAACGCGACGGTCCCCGTCATCGAGACCGGTACCGGCAACTGCCACATATACCTCCATCGCGATGCCAACGTCGAAAAGACCGTGAACATCGTCGTCAACGCCAAGTGCTCGAGGCCGGGCGTCTGCAACGCCGCGGAGTCGCTCCTCGTTGACGCATGTGCTGCTGAGAAGCTCCTGCCACCCGTGCTCTGCGCCCTCCACGCACACGGCGTGGAACTGGTGGGAGACGAGCTTTCACGCAGGGTTGCTGCAGAGACCCAGGTTCCTATGGGAGTTGCGACCGAGGACGATTGGGGCAGGGAGTACTTGGACCTCAAGATGAGCGTGAAGTGCGTCGAGGACGTGGTTCAGGCAATCGAGCACGTCAACCGCTACGGCACTGGTCACTCTGAGGCTATTGTGAGCGACTCCTACGAGGCGTGCGAGGCGTTTCTCGCCGGGGTTGACGCTGCTGTGGTTTACGCCAACGCTTCGACCCGCTTCACAGATGGCGGTGTCTTTGGCCTGGGCGGCGAGATTGGCATCTCCACGCAGAAGCTTCACGCCCGTGGACCCATGGGCGCATCTGCGCTCACCACCACCAAGTACGTAGTTCGTGGGGATGGTCAGGTGCGATGAGCGTCGATGCTGCTGCGCTCAGGGAGCGTGACCTGCCGGTGCTTGGCACCGATGACAGCCGGACCTACAGGCTGGGCATCATGGGCGGAACCTTTGATCCCATACATAACGGGCACCTCGTTGCCGCCGAGCAGGCCTTCGATGACCTCAGCCTCGACCTCGTTGTCTTTATGCCTGCAGGACGTCCTGCCTTCAAGCAAGACCGCAACGTGAGCTCCGGCGAGGACCGCTATGCCATGACGCTTCTGGCTACGGCAGACAACCCCCACTTTGTTGCTTCCCGCTTTGAGGTGGATCGGGAGGGTATCACCTACACGGCAGACACGCTGCGCCTTCTCCGTTCGCTCTACCCCGAGAACGTTGAGTTTTATTTCATCACCGGGGCGGATGCCATTACCGAGATTGTCAAGTGGCGCGATGCGCAAGACATTGCGCGCCTTGCGCACCTTGTCGCTGCAACGCGGCCGGGCTATGACCTTGACCGCGCGTGGGATGCCATTGATGCCTCAGGCCTTGCCTTCGACGTCACATACCTCTCCGTTCCGGCGCTTGCCATCTCGTCGAGCCACCTGAGGGAGCGGGTCAAGGCGGGGCAGAGCCTGCGCTACCTCACGCCAGACCCCGTGACTGGCTACCTCCACAAGCACGGTCTCTATGGCATGTCGACCAACCGTTACGGGCACACGTCCGAGGTGGTCGCGTGACGGGCTACAAGGACGTGATGAGTCATGCCGAGCCGGACTATTGCGCCGAGCAGCGCGAGCTCATCGCGCGGCTCGAGCAAGACCTCAGGGTTCAGTTGGCTCACAAGCAACATCGCCTTGCACACTCGCTCTCGGTTGCCTCATGCGCCGAGGGGCTAGCGCTCCTCTATGGGGTTGACCCCTACAAGGCGCGCCTGGCTGGCATCCTCCACGACTGGGAGAAGGCCCTCACCGGCGAGAAGATCGTTGCGCGTGCTCGTGAGCTTGGGATTGACATGGGCGTTGACCTCGAGCTGGTTGCCCCGTTGCTCCACGGCATCGTGGCCGCACGCGAGCTGCCTGCCCGCTACCCGGAGGTCCCACCAGAGGTGTGGCACGCCGTTAAGGTCCACACCACGGCTGCTCCCCAGATGAGCCCGCTTGACATGGTGCTCTTTGTTGCAGACGGCATCGAGCCGCTCCGTCCCAAGACGCCTGGCATCGAGGCCTCCCGCGCGCTCGTGGGGAGCACCGCGCTTGCCGACCTCTTCTGGGAATCTTTTGTCGGTGGCATTATCTACGTGCTCAAAGGCTCAAGGTACCTCTGGCCGGGTACCATCGATACGTACAACAGACTGGCTGCGGCGCGTGAGCGCGCCGGGGCCCGATAGGGGAGAACATGGCAATCACACCTTATGACATCGCACGAGTTGCAAGCATGGCGGTAGACTCCAAGAAGGCCCAGGACATCGTTGTCCTCGACCTCACTGCCAAGACGGATGTCTGCGACTACTTTGTGATCTGCTCGGCAACCAGCAACCCGCAGACCGATGCCATCGTCGACGAAGTCCGCGAGAAAGTCCGTACCAACTGTGGCGTCACTGCCATCTCGACGGAGGGACGCGAGGGCAGGAACTGGGTGCTCATCGACTTTGGCAGTGTCGTGGTGCATGTCTTCAAGCCCGAGACTCGTGACTTCTACCGCCTTGAGAAGCTCTGGGGCGATGCTCCCGAGGTCGACATGGGCCTTGATGACGCGGATGCCAACGTGGATACCAACGAGTAGCTATGTTGGGTAAGGCTGGGTGCCCTTGTTGCGAAAACACGGGTGCCCGGCTTCCTTGCAAGGACCTCGATGGCATCATTTCATAAGCGTTAACGCCTGGGTCCGGCGTGTGTTCGCTGCGCTCACCATCCCAACTCGTTTGAACGTCTGTGCTTTTTTCCGAGAAACCGCAGGCGCGGTATTCCCATTACCGCGTTGTCGGTGTCCGGCACGGAGCACGGTTCTAATGCGAAGGGATGGGTACCATGAAGAGCTTCAACGAGCACGCCTTCAGCCGCCGTCAGTTTGTCAAGCTGGGAGGTGGCAGCGCCGTAGCGCTTGTCCTTGCCGGTTGTGCCAGCGGCGGCAGCAGCACCGGTTCCGATTCCAGCGCGAGTGACAGTTCCTCTAGCGCCACGTCAATCAAGCCGGGCTTCATTACGCTGCATGACGAGAGCTCCACATATGACCTCAACTTCATCAACGCCGCTAAGGAGGCGTGCCAGGAGCTGGGCATCAGCGAGGACACGTACATGCTGAAGACCAACGTCCCCGAGGGGCAGGAGTGCTACAACGCCGCCGCCGAGCTTGCCGACGCCGGCTGCAACATTATCTTCGCCGACTCTTTTTGGCCATGAGGACTACATGATCCAGGCTGCTAAAGAGTTCCCCGACATCCAGTTTTGCCACTCCACTGGCACTAAGGCACACACGGAGGGCCTGGATAACTACCACAACGCTTTCGCGTCCATCTATGAGGGCCGTTATCTTGCGGGTGTTGCTGCAGGCATGAAGCTCAACGAGATGATCGACTCCGGAAAGATCACCGCCGACCAGGCAAAGATGGGATACGTGGGCGCCTACACGTACGCTGAGGTCATCTCTGATTACACCTCGTTCTACCTGGGCGCCAAGTCAGTCTGCCCGTCGGCCACCATGGAAGTCACCTTCACGGGCTCCTGGTACGACGAGACGGCCGAGAAGGAGGGCGCGACCAAGCTCATCAACGACGGCGTGTCCTCATTTCCCAGCACGCAGACTCCATGGGTGCCCCTACCGCCTGTGAAAATGCCGGCGTTCCCGACGTCTCCTACAAGGGCAGCACGCAGGATGCATGCCCCAACACCTACATTATTTCGTCTCGCATCAACTGGGTCCCGTACTACAAGTACGCAATCCAGGCCGTGATGGACGGCTCTATCATCGACACAGATTGGACGGGCACCCTGTCCACGGGCTCTGTCGAGCTCACCGACCTCAACTCCTCCGTTGCCGCAGACGGCACCCAGGACAAGCTTGAAGAGGTAAATAGCAAGCTCGAGGACGGCAGCCTGCACGTCTTTGACACCTCCACCTTCACGGTAAAGGGCGCGAAGCTTGACTCCTACGAGGCTGACGTCGACACCGATGCCGACTACACGCCCGATAACGAAGTCGTTTCTGACGGCTACTTCCACGAGTCCGAGTACCGTTCTGCGCCGTACTTCGACGTCCAGATTGACGGCATCGAGCTTCTCGATACCGCCTTCTAATCGGGCACAGCCATGAGTGGACGGCCTCCGGTAGCGCGGAGGCCGTCTTTCATTAGTCAGGTATCACCTTCGAGTGATGGGAAATCTCGTGGCAGAAAAGCAACCAGCCGTGCGGATGAGGCATATCAGCAAGTCGTTTGGCCAAGTCAAGGCCAACCACAATGTTGACCTTGACATCTACGGCGGCGAGATCTTGGCCCTTCTCGGTGAGAACGGCAGTGGCAAGACCATCCTCATGAACATGCTCTCCGGCATCTACTTCCCCGATGCTGGCAGCATCGAGATCCAGGGCAAACCGGTGACCATTGCTTCGCCCAGGGACGCTTTCGAGCATGGAATAGGTATGGTCCACCAACACTTCAGGCTCGTGAACGTGTTCTCTGCCACGGAGAACATCGTCTTGGGGCTTGACGAGAGCGAGGGCTTCAACCTAAAGGCAGCCTCCGAGAAGATCCATGCTATCTGTGAGGCCTATGGCTTCGACGTCGACCCCAACCAGAAGGTCTACGAGATGAGCGTCTCCCAGAAGCAGACGGTAGAGATTGTCAAGCTCATATACCGTGGCGTGGACATCCTCATCCTTGACGAGCCCACGGCCGTGCTCACCCCGCAGGAGACCGAGAAGCTCTTTGCCGTTCTTCGCAATATGCGTAACGACGGCAAGGCCATCGTCATCATCACCCACAAGCTCCACGAGGTGCAGGAAATCAGCGACCGCGTGGTGGTGCTTCGCAAGGGAGAGAACGTGGGCGAGATGGTCACCGCCAAGTCTACTACCCAGCAGATGACCAACATGATGGTTGGCCATCAGGTGACGCTCAACATCGAGCGGCCCACGCCAGTGGACCCCGTCGAGCGCATCTTTGTGAATGACCTCACCGTGAGGGATGACGAGGGGGTCCCTAAGCTCGACAACGTGTCTTTCTCGGCCTTTGGCGGAGAGGTACTGGGGATTGCGGGAGTCTCGAACAGTGGGCAGAGAGAGCTGCTCGAGGCCATCGCTGGCCTGCAGAGCATCGAGTCCGGAAGCATCCAGTACGTTGGCGATGATGGACAGGTCCAAGAGCTTGCGGGCAAGGACCCATACCAGATTTCCTCCATGGGGGTGGCGCTCTCGTTTGTCCCTGAGGACCGTCTGGGTATGGGGCTGGTTGGCAGCATGAGCCTCACCGACAACATGCTGCTCCGCTCCTTTCGCGATGGGAAGTCCATCTTTGCCGATAGGAAGGCCCCGCGAGAGCTTGCCGAGAAGGTAGTCGACGAGCTTGAGGTCGACACTCCGGGCGTCGACACCCCCGTACGGCGCCTTTCGGGAGGAAATGTCCAGAAGGTCCTGGTTGGGCGCGAAATTTCCTCCTCCCAAGCGTCCTTCTCTGCGCCTATGCCGTACGCGGCCTCGACGTGAATTCCTCCTACCTCATCTACGACCTCATCAACAAGCAGAAACAGTCTGGCGTGGCCGTGGTGTACGTGGGCGAGGACCTCGACGTCTTGCTCGAGCTGTGCGACAAGATTCTGGTTCTGTGCAGCGGCAAAGTGAGCGGCATCGTGGACGCGCGCTCCACCACGAAGAACGAGGTTGGTCTCATGATGACGAGGCTCAAGGAAGGTGAGGCGGCATGATACACATCGCGAAGCGCAAAGAGATGCCACTCTTGCAATCGATGGCCATTAGGGGGCTTTCGGTCGTCCTCGCACTTGTCATCTGCGGCGTTATCACAACGATTCTCACCGGTCTCAACCCAATCGACGTCTACGTGACGTTCTTTAGCGGTGCCTTTGGCTCCGCGCGAAAGATTTGGATTCTGCTGCAGGAGATTGCCATCCTGCTGTGCGTCTCGCTTGCCCTCGCGCCTGCCTTCAAGATGAAGTTCTGGAACCTGGGCGGAGAAGGACAGGTTCTTATGGGCGCCCTTGCAACGGCCGCCTGTATGATTCTTCTTGGCGACAAGATTCCAAACGCCCTGCTCATTGCATGCATGGTCGTCTATTCGATTGTTGCTGGTGCGGTCTGGGGCCTTATTCCCGCGCTCTTCAAGGCCAAGTGGAACACAAACGAGACGCTGTTCACGCTTATGATGAACTACGTGGCCGCGCAGCTCGTTGCTTATTTCATCATTGTGTGGGAGGTACCCAAGGGCTCGGGCAAGATCGGCATCATCAACCAGTCAACCGAAGCAGGCTGGCTCCCGCAGATCGGTGACTACAAGTACCTGCTCAACATCATCTTGGTGGCTATCATCACCGTGCTGATGTACGTCTATCTCAAATACACCAAGCACGGGTACGAGATCTCTGTGGTTGGCGAGTCGACCAACACTGCGCGCTATGTTGGCATCGACGTCCCCAAGGTGATCATTCGCACCATGCTCCTCTCGGGCGCCATCTGCGGGTTTGCCGGCCTTCTTTTGGTGGGAGGAACTGACCACACTCTCGCTACCACCATCGCGAACAGCCGTGGCTTCACGGGCGTCATGGTGGCGTGGCTCGCCAAGTTCAACCCCTTTTCGATGATCGCCAGCTCGTTCCTCCTGGTCTTCATGGAGCGGGGCGCCAGCGAGATTTCGACCATCTATGCTCTTAACCAGAGCTTCGCTGACATTCTCACCGGTATCATCCTGTTCTTCATCATTGGTAGCGAGTTCTTCATCACCTACAGGGTCTACTTCACCAAGAAGTCAGAGGAGGTCGAGAAGGCAGATGTTTGATTTTGTCTCGTTCATACCAAGGGCCATTGCCCAGAGCATTCCCCTTCTCTTTGGCAGCACGGGCGAGATCATCACCGAGAAGTCCGGTAACCTCAACCTCGGCATTCCTGGCGTCATGTACGTGGGCGGCATCTGCGGCGTGATTGGTTCGTTCCTCTATGAGCATAGTTTCGAGGACCCATCGCAGATGAATGCGGCCCTAGGCATCCTCATACCACTGGTTTGCTGCCTGGCGGGCTCGCTTCTCATGGGACTTCTGTACTGCTTCCTCACCGTCACGCTGCGTGTCAACCAGAACGTTACCGGCCTTGCCATGACCACCTTTGGCGTTGGCTTTGGCAATTTCTTTGGTGGCTCTCTTATTAAGCTTGCGGGCGCTGACGTCCCCTCCATCTCGCTCTCGACCACATCGAGCCTCTTTAGGACAACGCTTCCCTTTGCGGGTTCCTTCGGTGTCTTTGGTCAGATGTTCCTCTCGTTTGGCTTCCTTGTCTACGTTGCCATCGTGATCGCGCTTGTCTCGTCGCACGTGCTCACAAAGACCCGCATTGGCCTGCAGCTGAGGGCTGTGGGAGAGGACCCGGCCACGGCAGACGCGGCAGGCTTCGACATCACGCGCTACAAGTATGTGGCAACCTGTCTTGGCTGCATGATCGCTGGCCTTGGCGGCCTCTACATCCTGTACCTCTTCATCTGCACGGGCACGGACCTTGCCATAAAGAAGCTCTACAAGATGCTTCCCTACGTTGTCACCATTGTGGTGCTTGTCATTACGAGCGTGCGCAACAAACGAGAGAACCAACCTCCGGAAAGCCTGGGCTTGCCCTACTTCCGAGAAGACCGTTAGCACTTGGGTGAGACAAAGGGAAACTCCCTTTGTCTCATCCGTCGTTCTTTCCCATGGGGGCGGTGCCCGTGGTATGGTCGCGGAAGCGAAGGTCTCTCCCATAGCTCACCGCGTCGTCGCCAAAGCGGTCGCGTAGGGCGTCGGTGAGCTTCGAGAGGGTTGCCTGGTCGCGATGGGCGCCGGCGGATTCGGTTGTCTCTTCAAAGAGGCCCATCTGCTGGCCTTGGCCGTCCGAGAAGTCCGAAATCCCCACGCCCACAAGGCGCACCGGCGTTCCCTCGCGCCAGAGCCCACCAAGGAGGTCAACGGCAACAGGACCAAAGACATGCTCGTCGTTGGTGGGGGAGGAAACCTGCCGCTGTGCCGTGCGCACGTGAAGGTCTGCATAGCGAAGCTTGAGGGTGACGGTGCTGCCAGCAAGTCCCTTTCGGCGCAGCCTTCTCCCCGTCATCGCGGCTATGTGGAGCACGGCCGCGCGCACCTCGTCGCTGGTCGTAAGGTCATGGTCGAACGTCCGCTCGTTCGAGACGGACTTTACCTCCTCGGGCATGGCACGCTCCGCCACGCGGCTCCTCTCGAGGCCTGCCGCGCGCTCTACCAGCCGTGGACCCGTCACGCCAAATGTCGCGCGCAGCTCTTTGGCGTCCGCGCGTGCCAGGTCTCCAAGCGTGTGAATTCCCATGGTGGCAAGGCGCCGCTCAGTGGCAGGGCCCACGCCGCTCATGGCTCCGGTGGGTAGGGGAGCCAGGAATGTGCCCTCGGTGCCGGGGAAGACGATCGTGAGCCCGCGTGGCTTGTCCCTCTCGGAGGCTATCTTGGCGACGGTCTTATTCACGCCAAGGCCAATCGAGCAGCTCACCCCAAGAAACGGAGAGATCGGAAGAGCGGTTCAGCAGGAATGCCGAGACC
>ERZ1031347.156-NODE-156-length-33272-cov-6.667791_pt1 | contig 33272 bp, 51 predicted proteins | sample MGYA00517106_ERZ1031347 | MGnify/ENA primary metagenome ERZ1031347 (study PRJEB33719, sample SAMN04261392) | wastewater metagenome | biome: periurban shantytown; feature: human; material: feces | host: Homo sapiens | place: Peru: Lima | collected 2012-07-19 ...
GTGTTAAGATACGCCCGATAGCAAGTCCTATTTTAGCGTTACCCCGGTCTTCAATAAGCACTAAATCTGCATTGTAAATATTTTTTAAAGATGTAATTGTTTCTTCCGCTGTGCATTGCGTTTGATTTTTGTATATTTTTGACTTTAGCAACAAACGATATTCTGGATCAGCAAGATTTACAGATTTCAGCCACATTTCCCAAGAATCAAAAAAACGGCCAACGCCAAAAGACAAGCCGTTTTCTGTCTCGGCAAAGCCAAAAAACGGGATTTGCACAGCGTCATCAATCTGCCGCCCTTTCCCGATAATATCCCCGATACCGTCCAGTTGTACCCCTTCTGCGGTGTCAATCCAGCGTTTGTTTTTTAAATCCTCAGCGCATTTATTTAGCTCGTCCAGCTCTGCAGCAAAAGCATCTAAGATTGTACGGATGACGGGCTTGCCCTGAAATTGCCCAATCAAATGTTTTTGCATACTTTCTGCCCGGCTTGTCATTGTTTAGCCACCTCAATTCTTGACGCGTCAAATGCAGCTACTTGGCGCGGTGAGATGACGATATTATCGCTTGTATAGCTCCCCGGTTTGTCCCCGGTTGCCGCTGTCAAATTAATATAGCCGATGCCCGTCGTACTCTCAAAAATAGCGGCGAAATATCGCTGCAGTATGACGTCCTCGCCGATGTTTTGCCGCAAGCCTTTCGCCAGCACGGCATCTTTAATTTCTTGCAGTGCTGCATTTGAGAATACTTCATCGGGAGTAGTCCCTACAACTACGTGTACCCATATTTTTATTTCTTGCGGGCGATTAAATTTTATTGTATGTTGTGCGCCCTGGCTATCAAACACGACGTTACTAACGCTCCCAAACGTATCAATTCCCGCCGGCTTGCGCTGCCATATTTCTTTTGCAATGTCTTCCGGCTCGCCCCCCGTGGCAACAACTTCGATGCTGTGCGGTGGTCTGTCGTCATCATCGGCTTTATCGCTCGTATTTTCATACACCAAGCACGACGTCACACCGTCAACATTGGTATATACGCCGTTTTGTATTGATTCAACCATGGCTCGCGACCGCTGATATACTGCGGCGCTCCACCGCTGGCGCAATGCGATGTCGCTCTCAGCGTCCTGACCGACGTTTGTCGGATACTCATTGTTGACAGCCGACCACCCAGGCGTTGTCGTGACGATGCTCGTCACCGTCCCCGTATCTGGGTCAATTGCGCCAATGTTGATGCACTGGAAGCGGATAGGCGAGCCGATGCTGGTAATCGTCAGGCCCTTCGCACTGATCCGGAATGCACTTCTGGCCGAAGACGCCCGGATGGACAGAACATTGTTGTCAATGGACGTCTTGATGCTATCACCGCCAACTTTCTTGGACAGCGCATTGAGCACGATGACCGCCGTATCCTTGTCGACTGCCGTGTATGATGTCTCAACATCGTTGACGGTCAGCTGGTAGGCGCTGCCAGCGACGATATCGCCACGGATGACAAGTGCCGCATAGATTGCCTTGCTCGATGTGATAGCAGCATCGTCTTCGATGCACGACCAGGTACTGCCGTTCTGCGCCGATGATGCGATGCGGGCACCATACGGGATGCTTGTCCCATCGGTCCCGTAGCAGGTTGCAGTCAGCATGCTCTTGGTACCGGCCACCGGCACGATGCCAGCCAGTCCAGCTGCATTCGCCAAGCTCACCCCCGTAGCGGTATTCGGATACATGGCATTGTACACATCTTCAGCCTGCTCCCAAAGGTCCGCAATCTCATAGGCATATACGCCATGCAACTGTCCGAAAAGGCTGTTGCTTCCTGTTTGGATTTCTACACCAAGGCGGTCGGCCACGCGCTTGTTGATATCAGCCAGGATCTCCGGCAGACGCTTGCGCCGGAATCCGTCTTTTGTGAGGCCGTAGACCGCTTCATTATCTGCCATAGCCAAGCACCTCCTTCCTTGTAATCAAGCCATAGTCTGTATCGATTTCATAGGCCACTGCCAATGTGCGCAGGACATGATTGAATGTAAAGTCCAGCTCTGTCACATCTCTCACGCCCTCCACGCTCTCGATGGCCTGGGTCAGGATCTGACGGATATGCGCTTCATTGGGGGTCTTGACGAGGATGTATTCCAGATACGGGATGCCGTCGCTCGTCTTCAGGAACCACTCGCCGAGCCATTCGCGCAGCGTGATGAGTACCTGCTGGGCGACACGCTCTGCATTGTCGACGATCATGAGGTCGCCACCCTGCACGATGAGGTCAGAAGTGCTGACATCCATCGCCAGATCATATGCCATAGTCTCATCTCCTTCTTATCATCACTGCGGGCCACCTGTCGTGCCGCCGCTATCGCCTGGATGCGTGTGGTGCATGACCGAGATGCCATTGACGACCAAATCCCCGCCCGTCACGGTGATGCCGCCGCTCCCGATGCACATCTTGACGCCACCATTGAAGACACATACCTCAGAGGGATGGCCCGAAGCCATCAGGTTCGCGCGGTTGTAGAGGCCTGGGATGCAAATGGCATCATTGATATCGTGACGCCTCCCATTGCTGCTGTCACCGCCACTCAGGAAGTCATCCAGCTGTCCCTCAGCGAACACAAGCAGGCAGCCATCTCCGCCCTGCAGGGGGAATGTCACACCAACCTGACCTCCGCAGCCTGTCGGGAAGATGACCGGCGCGCCGTGGATGACAGGATACGGCAGGCCGCGTCCATCCTCGAGCTTGTACTGGCCGACCGGCTGGACATCTGCCCGCCCCATGCCGGCATCATACGAGATGATTTTCCCGGGCATGGCCGTGTGGATATTGCCGACCATATCATCCATCCAGCCCGTGATCACTTTCTTGACCTCATTTGCAGATTGCGCCATACTCATGCCTCCGATGTCTTGATGATGTACTCAGGATACTGACTGCCCATGTCGAGGCTCGATGCATGATACCAACACTGATGCGATGAGCTGTTGTGCCACATGCCGCCCTGGCCGTCGTACACGCCGACGTGCGCCGGACTGATGCCGTCGCTGAACACGATGGTATCCCCCTTCGCAAGCTGACTGCCGTCATATGGTACGACCGTGACGCCGGCCGCATTGGCATCGTCCAGGAGTCCCTGCACGCCCCACTGGCCATTCTGCGATTCCTGCGCGAGGAAAGGCGACCAGTAAGAGCCAGCCTGCGCGACGCGGTAAACGCAGCCATCGTTGACATAGCCGCCCTGCGCCGCATCGACGGCCTCACAGCCTGCGTCAACATTCGCGCTGACTTCGCCCGAGCTGCCGCCCGTCGCATCACTGTAGACCGCCGTTGTCCCTGCTGCATCGCTCTCCGGCGACTGCAAGGTGGCATTGCGGTCAACGAGGTCAATCTCGCTTGCCCAGTCGCCGCTGTGCGTGTCCCCGCTATGATGCGCGGATTTGACCTTGAGCCATCCCGTCACATACCGCGATTCGACCTTGACGAGGTCGCCAGGGTTCAGCGTCGGCGACAGCAACGTGCGGATCTTCCAGCCGCTCTCTGCCGTTGAGGAGTCCTTGTTCTCCTGCTGTGCCTGCTTGCGCTTCGCCGTCGCCGCGTTTGGCTGAGCGTTTGTCTTCGTGTAATGCTCCGGCGAGCCGATGAGCCCGCTGTCCGGCGCGAAGACAAGCCCCTTGTTCGATACGGTCCCGCCCTCGAGGATAAGCTGCAGAATCTCGTTCTGGACGCTCCATTTGACGCCCGAGCCGTAGCAGATACTGTCCAGCGCATCGCGGGCAGTACCGACGAAAGAGTAGCCGTCCTTGAACGTGCCGAACTCAACGCCGTCCCCGAAGACGACCGGCAGGCCCATCTCATCCGCAATATACTGGATAATCGTGTTGCCCGGCGTGCCAGAACCGAACGACAGCGAGAACGCAGTATCACGGATAGCCTTCTGGCCATCGGACAGGCTGAGTTCTGTCGCGACATCCTTGCTGTCGTCTTTCGTCGAGCTGCTGATGACCGACCCGACGAACAGGCGGACAGGGCCGCCGTTGTCCTTGTAGCCCGCGTAGATCTCCACCTTAGTGTCTGGCACCTCAATCTTCTTCCTCGTGTCATCGCTCAGATTGTAGATGACCAGCTTGCCCTTGTTCGTCTCCTTCGACAGGTCCTTCGTGATGTCGAACGTGATGCGCAAGGTGTTGGCAAACTCCAGATTGAGGTCTGGGAACTTGACTCTATACTGACGATTCCAAAGCATTCCGCAGCTCCTCCTTCGGTACATACACCAGCGCCGCCTTGCCGCTTACGAAGTCCTTGCGGCCGATCGCTTTGACGTCCGTATTCGTCACGATGGCCATGAGTTCGCCAGACGGCAGGGTCTTGATGCGCCGGTAGGTATTCAGCAGGGGAAAGTTCGGCACGACCGAGATCCCCCGCACGATATCGGCATTGTCGTTGGTGCAGACATCCATTGTCCAAGACTTCGAGGTATCGTTCCAGTTGAATCGCAGGCGGTAAAGCGATGAATCCAGTACGACCGATTCTGCAAAGCTGTTTGCATCCAGCATGCTGATTGTCACCACAGCATACCACCTCCCATACTGTTCGATATTGTCGCCATGGCCATGTAGGCCGTCGCTTCCAGTCCGACGCCGACACTGCCGAATTGGCTCAGGTCGATATTGTTCGTCGACAAGATGCTGCCGCCCGACGTATCCGGCTCAACAGTCCGCATGCCCGTCCCGATTTCCTGCGTGGACGCCAGGCCGCCATCCTTGCCCGTCTGTCCGGCCTTCCCCGATGCGTCTGCATTGCAGCCATCTTCTGGGATATCCTCGGTTCGCTGTGTCACACGGCGCACGTGCGTGAACTGCAAGGTGCACCGGTAGCAGTAGCCATCCTCGGCCTTGCGCGGCATCGGTGCCGATGTGAGGACCATGTCCTCATAGATGGCATCGACGAGCTTGATCGTGACCGGCTCACCCTTCTTCCAGATATCCATGATGGCATTGATGACACGGTTGAGCGTATGGAGCTTCCCACCAAAAGCCGCATTCCACCAAGTGACCGGCGTCGGCGTGAAGAGCACCTCGAGCTGCAGCTTCAGCGGCTTGCGGATGCAGTGGTCCGAGATGGAAAAACCATCCTCAACAGGATACTCCGTGACCTCCGCACTGAAATCCGTCGTGCGTGACAGGATGACATCACACTCCAGATAATCGCCGATCTGTGCAGGCTCTACGAGCTTCGGCAGGACCGTCGTCGGGCTTTTATGCTCCATGAAGCCTGCGCCAAAGCCGCCCAAGCCGCTGAAGCCGCCGCCCATGACACTGCCAATCCCAAAATCTGCCATACTATCACCTCACTTATCATCCATAGGGGAAGAATTGCGTCTGGCCGCCGCCCAGCAAGTAGTTTGCCGTCTGGCCGGCATCCTCCGCACTGTAACCGTTGAACGTGTTGTTCTGCGTCGTGCTGTAGCTGAAGGCATTGCTGGTCATGCGCTCCAGTGCGCTGTTATGGGCATTGAGCTCGCCGGACATGCCGAGGAACTCCTTGGCCTTATTGATAATGGAATCAAGGCCATTGGCAATCCACACAATCGTGTTATAGGCAACATTCAGCACAGAACAGAACGTATCCACAAAAGCCGCAGCTCCACGGAACGCCCATGCTGCGATATCGAACATAGTCTTGATGGCTGAAACAATCAGCATGCCGATGATCTCGGCGATTGTTCCCAATATCGGCAGCAGGGCGGCAATGACCGGCTGAAGCTGGAGCCAGGCATCACTGAGATACCCGAGTCCCTGCATCATCATGTCAATGCCAGGCTGGAAAGCCTGCACGACCGTCTCCCAGTTTTCCTGCACGAAATAGATGGCCGCCGCCACCGCTGCAATGGCCGCAACGATAGGCCAGCCTGCGGCTAAGAGAAAACTGACCACACCAGACACGATGCTGAACAATCCCGAAAAGACGCCAATCACCGCACTTACCGCTGAACCGACGATGGCCAGCACGCCACCGATAGCCGTAACAGCTCCGGCGGCCAGCAGGATCTTCATGATGAGATTGTCGACACCTGTAGACGCGCCCAGCTCATCCAAGACACCAACGAGCTTTTTCAAGGCATCGACTGCTTGGGAAATGATTGGGTGTGCTTCTCTGAGCTTCTGGTACTGCTCTCCGCCCGCATCATCATCTTTTGGGCCATTCCAGATAGCCATGAAGGCATGTGCATCCTTGAAGAGCTCTTCAAACGTCTGGTCAATCGACGTCGCAATCGACGAGAAAACGCCTGTGTCCCGCTGGATACTCAGCATTAGATAGTTCCAGCTATTCTTGATTTTCGTCTGAGCCTGACCGATGGTCATCGGCATCTTGCTGAATTCACCATCAATGGCATCTCCGCTGGCCAAGATTGCTTCGATGACGGCCTCCGATGTCAGCTGTCCCTGAGCGCCCATTTGCCTGAGCTGCCCCATCGTAACGCCAAAATGATCAGCAATGTGGTTCATCAAGGTCGAAGCGTTCTCATCTAGTGAGCGAAGCTCATCGCCCTGCAGGACACCAGAGCCCAGCGCCTGACCGAGCTGCAAGATGGATGCCGATGCCTCCTGTGCCGATGCGCCGCCAACGGTCAAAGCCTTGGAGACGACGTCTGTGACGCGCAGGCTGTCTTCCTGACTGACACCGAAGCGCTGTGCACCGCGAGCGACCTTGTAGTAGAGGTCGCCCATCGAGTTCAGGCCCTGGCGGTCTTTCTGCGCCATTGCATACAGCTTGTCTTCTAGCTCATAACGCTCCTGCTCCGCCTGCGTGACCGTGCGCAGGCGTCCGTCGAGGTTCATCATGTCATCTGCCGCCGATTTGATGGCACTGACCGAGAAGGCCGCAGCCATTGCTCCTGCAATCGGCCCAAGCGAGCCAGCAATGCCCGACAATGACGACTTGATTTGCGACAGGCCCGATGTGACACGGGAAGCCGAGGCCGACATCATCGCAGCACTGTGGGAGAACGAGGCTCCGGCCGAAGCACTCGCGCCGCCAATGCCGCCAAGCGCCTGCTTGATGCGACTCGTAGCCGATGCGGCTGTGTTGAGCCCGCTCTTGTTGACTTGGAACGAAATCATCGTAATGAGTTTGCGGACAATCATTTATCTGTGGCCTCCTTTCTCCATATCACGATGCATGTTGGCATACTCGACATCGCTCTTCATATTCAGATAGTGGACAATACCGATAATGTCCGCCAGCGACACCGCCCCATGCTTGACATCCAGGTAGGAAACCATGCCCGAATCAATCGCACGGTAGATGAAGATCATGCTGGCGAATTCGTCTGAGAGCTTGCCAGGAACGATGACTTGATCTCTCCCAACGCCTTGCGGACACCAGTCGGGACGCTGGAGAGCTTCGAAAAATCCGCATAGTTCACCTTGAAGATCTGGACCATCAGCGCGATGAGGTCGATGATGCGGCCGCTGAAAATCTCATTGACCGCGCCCTCATCGAGCGGCTGGAAATCCTTCGTGTGAAGCGGTGCCACGCTGACATACTGCGGGTCCAGCAGGAGCTCTGCCGCCCGTTCCAGTGTATTGCCGTCTAAGGTCTTGGCCAGATTGTTAAGTGCGTCCGCCACAGCTCCGCCGATGAACTTGACGTCGCTCGTATCCATATCCAGTGATTCCGGCTTGAGTCCGCCGATGGCTCCGCCCAAGGCGGGCACGACGACCTTCTGCAGGTCGCCGAGCACCTTCATGGAATGGAACGCGGGAAACGGGCGGATGGCAAAGGTGTAATCGCCCTGGTCATACTTCTTTGTCTCGCCGCCGCGATAAATAATGGACATTTATATTCCTCCTCCGTCAGTCATTGCCGCCGATGATGGGGTCATCGACCTGGCCCGTGTTGAACGTCCAGTCCTGATTGCTGATCTTGCGGCCGCGTTTCGACTCTGGGAAATTCTTGATCCACGCCTGCTTGGCGAAGAAAAGCGTTGAGCCGCTGAGATCCTTGATGATGAGTGGCAGCATATTGTTGCCCGTCTTGCGGTCCTTGTTGAAGCAGTTCGACAAGTAGTCATTCGACTTGGAAGATGTCGCCAGGCTCACCGTCACTTCATACGTGCTGTTCGGGTCAATCGAGCGGCCGACCTCGCCGTCAGCGCCGCTGAAAATCTGCATGCCATCGCCAAGCGGCTTGATGGTGATCATGTCATCCTCAGCGAAGCCCGTGAGCTGCTTGGCGCCGTAGATGATGATGTTCTTTTTCGGGTTATACGTTAATACATCAGACATGCCTGTCCCTCCTTATGCCGACGTCTCGATGAGATTGTCATACGTGAACGAGCCCGTGATCTTGATGGCGTGGATAGCCCCAGCAAGGCGCGCCGTGAACTTCACGTCCTTCAGCACGCGGCTTGCCTTCTGGTTGGCCGTGATGCTCGAAGCGAGCGGCACATCAATCGTGAAGCCGAGGTTCTTGTTGCCGTCCTCATCGTACTCCGTCGGAGCAATACCGCCACGAGCCTGGCCATCTTCCAGCGCCTTGCGCAGAACCGACTCGACCGCGGCAATGCCGGCATCCGTATAGGGTACCTTGTCCGAATTGATGAGCAGGTAGAACTCGTTCGTGCGGATTTCCTCCTGCAGCCAGTCGCGGAAACGGATGACATCAATCCACTCGCCCGCCGCCACCTTGCCGTTCTGCGTGATGGAGACGTTGCGGAACTTCTCGAACGTGTTGCCATTCTTCTTGGTGATGGCATTGTACTGCGTTTCCGTCAGATGGTCAGCCGTCACGCCAGCCAGCTTCTTGTTGGCCCATGTCTCGCCGCCCGGCTCGATGGCAAAGCAGCGCGCCATGACCGCCGCCTCTGGGTATTCATCCGCCAGCACATGATACCAGCCCGAAGTGCGGTAATAGTTCTTGTCCGCCAGTTTGGAGAGCAGATCTGTTGTGGCCGAGGCATCCGCAGCCCCCTCCTCCGCCGTCGAGACGAGGAAGAGATTCATGTGCGTCTCGGTCCATGCCGCCATATCCATGACCGTGTCCACATTGCTGCGGTCAGCCAGGATGATGCCGTAGAAGTCATTATCCTCTGCCAAGATGGCCGCCATAGAGGCCGCAACAGACTCATTTGTCGTGCCGGCCGTAGCCGTGAGGTTTGCTGGCGTTTCTACCGCAAAGTCCGCACTCTTCTTGGTCAGCACCAGTGCATTACCCGAAGTCGCTGCCGTCACGACAGCATCCTTATCGGCCGTGATCAGCGCCTCGAGTCCTGCGGCGATGACGGACGCCTCACCGCCGTTGTTCTTGTATTCATACGTCTTTTTCGTGACGTTGCCATCTGTGTCTTTCGTCTTGATGATCAGCGTGTAGGTGCCGCTTGCCAGCACGTTCGTCACATTGACGTTCACCGTATTGCAGGCAATGCGCCCCACCTTCACAGCCGTCGGCCGCGGCGTCTGCGAGAAGCAGGCCGAGACCGCCTTGTAGATTGGCTCACTCACATCAAAGCCATCATCCAGCATCTCGTCTACATCCGTGTAGGACGTGACGCGGGACAGGCTGTGCGCATGAGCACCGACAACCAGGACCGTGCTGAAACCGAGCTGGGTGATGCCCGTCGTGTTCAGCGAGATCTGGACGTTCACGATGCGATCGATATTCGCCATTTACATAGCCTCCTCAATCAAAGATACCGTCCACCTGGACGGTATCGATATAGTATTCTGTTCCATCGGGCTTATCTTCATCTCCTGTGTCAGTGTCAGGATTTGGCTCGATCACCGTATCCTGCGGCAGGTGCTTCTCGATATCGGCTTCGATGACCACGCTCTCGATGTAGCCCGGAGCATCATCCACCTCGGAGTTGAACCGGACATGCAGGTCGACTGCCGCCCGTTCCTCCCAAGTCTGGCCTTCCAGGAGCCCCGACAGGTCCGTCGTGCCTTCCGCATCATAGACGGCCACCTTGGCGGCAAAGCATCGGTCGACGATGGTCGGACGGCTGAGTCCGGTTGTCATCGCCTCCAAGTGGCTGGCAGCATCCGCGCCAAAATACTGGACAGAAAGTGTACAGGTCATCGGCACGACTACCTTGTACTGCCCCGGCCCGGTCGGGCGCAGCTCCTCGCTCTTCTCATATCGTTCACCGAAGAGCTGGAGCGTTGCAAACGGGCGGCACAGGCGTGGCATATTCTGCTGTGCCCATACGACCCGCTTGCCCGGCAGTGCCAGAAGCTCCGCGATGATGCCGTGAAGGAAATCCATCTGCTCACGTGTCATCTGCCAGCACCTCCTTGGCATAGGCTCGGTAATGGCTGATGACACCGCTCTGATAGGCATCGCACTGGACGATCATGAAGTGCCGCCCCATCCATTCGATGATATCCGCATCCTGACCGTCTGTGCCCGCCTCTGACGCGCGCTGTGGCCTGAGATATACATCTGTATAGACCTTGACATAAGCGACGTTCCTGCCGCCCTCAGGACCGACGACCGTGTATCGTTCCTGCGAGCCAAGCGGCTGGACTGACGCCATGATAGCCATCTCAGACGATGTACCTCTGGTATAGCGGCCATCATCGCCATATGTGCCAGGACTTTGCCGGAGCACCTTCACCTGTTTGCGGAAACTCATCCCCATCACCTCACTTATTGACCTTATACGTGATGCTCTCACGCATGAGTCCTGTATCAATCAAGGGCTGAGCAGAGCCTTTCCGCTTGATCGTCTTGGGCGAGTTGGGTTTGAATTTCCCCTGGCCGACGGTTTCCTTCATGTGACCTTCAGCCTTATTGCCAAGGATGTCGAGGGCCTGCTCGACACTCATGCCGTTTGCCACACGGTCCTCGAGCTTCTGAGCCATATCCGCCCACTCCTGCTCATGGTTGTCGATCGTCTGGCGCATGAACGGGCGGGCAGGGATGTGTGATGTGCCGTACTCATTATAGACAGCGACATCATAGACAGAAGTCTTGTTCGGTTCCTTTTTCCCATCATCGAAAATCCCGACCTCGACATTGCCGTGCATATTCTGCAATCGATGCAGGATAGCCTGATATGCTCCATTGATGTCTATCACCGTTGCCATGTCATCACCCCATCCTCGTCTTGATTGGCACGATACACCGGCGTCGGATGGCGAGGAACGCCTTGCCATAGGCCGTTTTAGCCAGCAAGTCATCGCTGCTCGCTCCGGCGTTTCCGTAGCTGCGCTGCAGGTCGCCCTCGCGCTCACTCGTGATACTGCCGGCCGTCAATGCCCCGCCCGTCGCCCCATCCGTCGCAATCACAGACTGTATCGTCATAAGATGCGCCGCATAGTTCGCCAGAGCCTGCACATAGAAAGGGCCGAACTTCTCTGCATCAACAAAGGGTTCGGCCAATCCAATATACGCTTCAAGGACGGAATCTGCTTTCTCCTCGAGCTGAGGTGCAAGCAGCCGCACGCAGGCAAGGACATCTTGTACCCCATCCATAGCTTACACCCCACTTACGGTGGCGAGCATCTCTTCTTTCGTCGTCTTGCCCGTCAGGTCGATGCCCTTCTCTTTGGCATAGGCCTGAATCTCCTCCATCGTCTTGCTGGCGAGCTCAGACAAAGCCTCGGCCGCCGCCTTTGCTGTCACAGACTCAATGAGACCCTTGGTCATCGCAGAAGCGATGCCGGGATACTGCTTCTTGATGTCCGTGAGCTTGCCGACGACTTCCGTAGGGCGAGCTGGCACGAGCATCGTCGAACCAAAGAAGATTGCATGATTTGTGCGATTGATCAAGATTGCCATCGTTATCCCTCCTGTCAGCAGCCTTCTGCCTTGGCAAAGGCCATCGGCATCGTTACTGTGACACCGACCGCCTCAGCAACGCAGTCGATGATGTACTCGAGGTTGCGGTACTGGACCGGCAGCTGGTCAAAGCGCGTGGGGATCTCGAGCTTGATGTACATCGGGTCGAAGTAGCCGGCCACCATCACATCCGACTCGTCAGCGCCCGCTTTCTTGAGCTCGCCCACCTTCATCCAGCGCGTGATCTCCGGATGGACTTCTTTCAGGAAGCCGAGCACCGTCTGGCCTTCTGCATCCGGGATGCGCGTCTCCGAGAGCGCACGGTAAGCCGCTGGTGCCAGCAGGACCGTGTTGGCCTGCTCCACTTCGTTCGTCGCCGACGGAATAGCATCGATGAGGCTGTTGACGTCGCGGATCATCTGGTCTGCCGTCTTGGTCGAAAGTGCCGTCTTCGAGCCCGTGCCATCTGCCGCAAGCTCCACCTTCGAGAGGTTGTCATTGCCAAGGAAGCCCATGATGTTGTGCTCCTTGTCGCCAAACCAGGCAATCTTGTTGATCTTGACATCAATGCCGCGGCGGGCCTGCTGTGCCTTCATTGCCGAGAGGTTGACGCCGGCAAACTGCGCATTCTTGACCTCACGGTAGTTATAGCCATAGGCATCGCCGAGCGTAAAGACCTTGACCGGCTGTTCCTTTGCCACGACATCGACGCGGCGCAGATCATCGGCGTAGTTGCTGATGATCTCAGCCATGCCGACCGAATCGTAGATGTACTGGACCGCCGTCTCAGCGCCCTGCGGGATATCCGTCTGGACAGGGAATACCAAGAAAGCATTGAGCGGCGCTTTCTTGACCGTCAACGTCTGTGCGCGGATATGCGTCAGCTGGCGGGCGAGGAATACGCTCTGCGCCTCATCGAGACGGCCCGTATTCATGATGTAGTTCGCTTCTTTTTTATCGTATCTCTTCATTTTCTGACCTCCTGTTACTGGCGAATGCGCAGACGGACGATGTCGCCCTTCGAACCCGCATCGAGGAACACAGCGCCCGGGATGGTGTTCGCCCCTGCCGATTTCGTGAAGCTGATAGAGCCGTCTTCTGCGACAGCTGCATCGGCCTTATCACCTGCAGCGACATCGCCGCCCGCTACGACGTAGACATCGCCGAACGTCAGGACCGGCACCGTGTAGCCGGCTTCATAGTACTTGGAATCCGTTGCCGGCTCACGATGGACATGCAGGACAATGCCGATTGCCTTCGGGCCATCCGTTGCCGCCGTGACCGCCTTGACCTGGCCGGCACTCGTGCCGCGGATGACAGGATCACCCGGATTCAAGCCACTCTCAGCGACCAGAGAGTCCACCACATCACCCGTCGTATCCGCCTTCATGCCCGGAATGCCGACAGCATCCTCACTGCCATACCAGTCGAACGTCTTTGCCTGTGCCATATCACTTGACCTCCTTCATGTAGAGCGCCGCTTCGTCTGCGCGGAGCTTCTTGAGCGCCTCGGCCGGCGTGAGCTCATCCTCATCTTCATCCTGCTTCAGCGGCTGCATGACCGTCTTGCGCTGCTGAGGCATACCTGCGCCATCCTCATGCGCCTCCTGCGCTTCATCCTTGACCATATCATAGGCCGCGTTGATGTAGTCATCACTCTTGCCTTCCAAGTCGAAGGAATCCCCGCGGACCTTCTTGATGATAGCCTTCTTGATGGCCATGTCATCCATGCTGTCCGCCTTCTCAATCTTGAACGCATCTGCCTTCTTGAGCATCATGACGCGGGCGGCTACCGCCTCGTCGAAATGCTTCTTGGCCTCGTCGCGGCCTTTGGCAGCCTCTTCCTTGAGCTTCTTGTTGTCGTCAAGCGCAGCATCATACTTGGCCTGCAGCTTGTCGAGTTCCGCCTTCTGGGCGGCCTTGTCCTGCTCGAGCTTCGCGACATGCACCGCGACCTCGGGCGCGGCCTCATATTCGAGGCCATTGTCGAGTCTGATCTTCTCCATCTTCGTACTCCCTTCGTCTGTCTCTGCTTCTGGTTCCTGGTCCCCATCCATATTCAGGCGTGCAATGCCAGCACGGCCTTTGGGGACAACGGCCACGTGATTGTACCGGATATGGCGCTGGACCGCGTCATAAGGCTCTCCTGCCGGCGTCGTGCCCGGCGTCTCATCGAGGTCGAGGTTGTACCCACAGGAAAGCTCACGTGCCGAGGTCGGCAGGCTGTAGAGCACGACATCCGCCGTGATGGTATCTCCATCTGCCTGACCCGCGCTCAGTACCGTACCGATTGGCCGGATGTTCGCGGCATTCTGGCTGGTGACCATGCCCTGATGCCCGATCGTGATGGGCTTGCCTTTCAGGCTAGCCAGACTGTCTTTATCAAAGGCTTCTTCCGGCGGCCGGTACTCCCGCCTCTCCGAGCCATCCGCATTGCGATATACAAGGACTCCCGTCCGGCCAATGACCGGCTTGTCCCGGATGAATCCCTCATCCGTCTTCTGCGCATGAATCGGCACCGTATCGTAGCGAATCATGCCATCGCCTCCTAAACTTGGCAATAAAAAAGCACCTTGCATGATTTGCAAAGTGCTAGTATTCGATTTTACCCTGATATGGGTCAAGCAAAAATTTTCTTCAATCTCTGCCGAGTTGGATCATTACGAATTTCCTTCGTCAGTTCGGCATCATATTTTTTGCGCTTTTCAGGATCTTTCTCTCGATCCATGAGTTCCCGCAACTCAATCATGCGTTTTGTTGGCTGAAGCATCATCTTTTCATCAACCCTTTCAATCTAGCTATGAGGTCTGTCGCATGTGAGTTCGTTTTCCGCACAGAAAACGCTTCCGCTACAACTTCACTTATGGAATTGTCTCGGACGCCAATATCAGCATATATAGACAAGACCCGATCTGGTGACTCACCCTTCGACAAAAGTTCATTGACCCATTCTCGAACAATACGGTCAACCCAATCTCTGCTTTTATTATACGACAAATTCTTGATTTTCGATATCTTTTTTATCGCATCGTAGTAGAATTTGTGCCCAAGTTCATGCAAGATAACTGCCTGTACCGTCTGGTTGGCAAATTGATGCCGACCGTCCTCGTTCCTGCGCTTGATATAGGCTAGGATCTTGTCCCGCGTACCATAGTGGGAACTCAGGAACAGCTTCCCAGACTTACTCTCATAGCCGCCAATGATATCGTCGTGGAAGTGTTCCCCCAGATCTGCAATCACGACGGTCGGCATGGAAAGCTTATCCGCGATGCCCGCATAAGCTTCTTCCAGCAAGGGCTCTACCGTCCGGATCACATCAGCACGAGGCGAGATGTCTGCCTCTGCATAGAGCGAGAACTGGCTGTTCGTCACGCGGCGTACCTCGAAGGTATACGGGCCGCCCGTTGCTTCGCTCCCGACCTTTATGGTGTCTACCTGCTTGGCCAGCGACGGCTTGAACTGATGATGCGCCATGAAGTCCATTGGCGAGCCCACGGTCACATACGACTGAGTCTTGGGCCGGATGGGAATTTTATCCAGGTCAATAACCGGCAGTGCCACGCATCGACAGCGGATTGGCATTCCGGGATGGCCACCGGGCGGCGGGTTACTCCACTTGTACTTATGCCCCTGACGGTCCGCATGGGACGGCCTGACGCGGGAATCGTGGCAGGTCTCCCAGATGTAGGAGTCAATGCCGGCATTCTCCTGACGATAGCGTGAGAGCATCCCGTTGAGCTTGCCCACCTGGTCGGTGCCGATGAGTACCGCCCGACTCTCCTCCAAACCTGCAATCTTCTGCAACTCATCGACGAGGTACTTCATCAAGAGCCTCTTATCGACGTTGTTGAGGATAGCCTCATTCATCGCCTGCTTGAGTCGCTGTAGCGTCTGCTGGTCGATGCTCTTGATGAGGTCGAGGTTCTGGTTGACCCACATCTCCTTTAGATCATCGATTTCTGCATCCTGATGGATGCCAGCGGGCGGCTGGCTGCCGGAAAGCGGCGCGCCGAACAGGCTCTTTGTGATGGCATCAAACTCCGTCTGATTGTACCGGCTGACCAGGTCGAAGATATACTGGATAGATGTGGTCATCATCTCGGCATTCTCGACTGCTTTCTCAATGCCGTCCATTACGATCTCAATGCGGGCATTGACCGCCGACGGGCTTTGCACGGCGTCCTGGAGCTCCGGCAGGAAGGCCTGTATCACCTTGCACTTCCGCCTGACGTAATCCCGCAGGAGCTTGGCATAGCTGCGCTCATAGCTCAGAGGATACCGCCATTTACGCTTCGCTATGATTTCCGTCATCGCTCTCATCCTTTACTGGCGTCCCCATGACCTTGTCGATGCTACGGTCAAGGTCGTACTCATCGCCGTCATCCAGTTTCTGACGGACCTCCTGCGGATCGAGCGCGCCAAGGCTGACATACTGAGCGGCGGCTGCGGCCTCTTTCGCCCTTGCGTCCGCCTCAATCTGCTTCGTCTCCGCCTGCTCCTTGGCCGATGGGTTCCAGAGTTTCGCAAAGTCAATCGTGAAATCCTGCGGCAGGTTGAGTGCATACTCGCTGCAGCAGTCCATCAGATGCAGGAGCCGGTAGATCTGCGGCTTGATCTTGCGCTGCTGGATGCGCTCAATCATGTTGTAGTAGTTCTCGAGGTCGCTCTCGCCCGTCGAGTTCTGCCCCTGCGGACTGCGGCCAAACAGAACCGTTGCCGGGATATCTGCCGCGGCACAGAGCGCAATCTCGAATTCGTCCAGCACATCCTTGATGCCGGCCAACGTGACGTTCTTGAGGTCGTATTCATCCTCTTTGTCGAGCGCGATGGTATTCATCATACCTCGAGCCATATCGATGAGCTGCAGGCGCTTCTCCACTTGCTTCTCACCGAACTCCGTGCTCAGCATATCGGCCAGACCATCGAACATCATGACGCTCTGACTGAGCCTCTCGAGCGCCAGCGTGGCAAAATCATGCGACGTGTTATAGCGCTCAAGGTTATCCTGCACCTGCTCCATGATGGAGCCGCCCCAGCCATTGCGCTCCCGCCGCCTGCGGTTGCTGACGATGCCGCCATCGAAGATGAGGAGCCTGCTGGCGTCCACGTTGAAGGAAGCGCCATTGTAGTTGATGACCGTGTAGACATTGGGCAGGCCATAGCGTTCATCAGCAGGGTCCTCGCAGTAGGCTAAAGGATTGACATCCTGTGCATCATAGACCTTCATGCACTCAACCCGGCGCAGCTGTCTCTCGTTGACCGGCTCACTGAGCTCGCCGCCATCATCCAGCATCAGCAGGACCGCACCACCACCGAAGAGCCTGTCCCAGCAGAGTGCTGTCGAGAACACCTGCTGGAAGTCCAGATCTTCGAGAATAGACTGCACCACATCGTTCTGTTCGATGTCAGCCTCGCCATCCTTGAGTGAGAAGCCCGCCCGCACCGCCTCATCCGCAGGTGCCTTGATGATTTTCTGTGCCAGGCCGTTGTAGGTGAACAGGTCCTCATACTCTTGCCAGTACTCTCGGTCGTTCACGCGTCGACCGGCATACGAAGTATGCATCCGCGGGTCGCGGCTTCGCGTGCCGTAGCCGATGACGGCATTGACGTATCCGTCCTGATTCTTTCTTTTCAAACAGTATCACCTCACGAAATCAATGCCGTCCAATCATGCGAGCGTGCTACGGCCTTGAAGGCATCGCTCGCCGCATCCACCTGGTCATCATGCAGCGCATCCGGGAATCCCTCCAGCTCGTCGAAAAACGCTTGATTCCAAGCGCCTGCCATCACCATGACTGCCCCGTGCTGGACCTGGGCGGCAAAGGGCTCCGCCCGCGTGATCTTGGACCCCGTCACGGTATGCGTCGAGACACGAAAGCCAGCCAGCAAGGAAGCCAGACTAGCCGCCTGATCCTTGCCCGCCTGCCCCGGATCTTGCGGGATGACCGTCTGCACATTCTTATACTGTGCCCGGTCAGCCATCGCTGTATTGACCATCAGAGCGCGCACATCGGACGCATTAAGCGCCCGGCGCTGTACATCCAGGATGATATACTGGCCATTCCGCAGCCGCGCCATGAGACACGATGCCGTGCGGTCAGGGTCCGGGCGGTTCGGCGTGATGGTCGTCGCCGCCAAATCCCATGCTCTCGCCACACTGACAATCTTGTCCGGCAGGTCATGTACGATGCGGAACATGTCCCGCTTGAAGTAGAGCCCTGCCGCCGGACGGATCTTCCAGTTGCCGCGCAGGAGACGTTCCTTCTCGACAAGGCTCAGAGCGTTCAGCGATGCCAGATAGCCTGGGTCCGCTTTCAGAAGGACCTTGTTGTCGAAGATGCTGGAGCTAATGAACGTCGCGCTCTTGCAGAGTTCCGGGCTGACGCGGAACTCCGCGGCCAGTTCATCCGGCGTATCGGCCCAATGGATTTCTCCGTCGATGCGGATGAAATACCGCAGGAGCCCCGAGCGCTCAGGGATGGCATAGCCAGTATCCTGGTCAATCCACCACGAGATGAAGCGCGCCACCCATGAATCCGAGTCCGGATTGCAAGTTGCCCTCACGTATGGACGGACGCCGCAGGTCGAACGATTGCGTGACAGCATGTACGTGAACTGCTTCTCGCTGAAATGCGTCAGCTCGTCAAAGCAGATGAGCGCCACCTGGGCACCTTGATAGCCATACACGGCATCATCCGTATGCAGATGGTTGAATGTGATTTTTGCGCCGGATGGGAAGATCACCCGCTTCGGTGCCGACTCCATGAACGTCGCTCCCAGTGGGCGATAGATGTCCTTGGCGTTATCCCACAGGCCGCCCTCGTTCGTAATCTGCCCACTGTCACGGCGGAAGATGACCACACCAAAGCCAGGATTATCCATATGGCGCAAAGGCTCCAGCAAGAGCGCATAGGTCTTACCACCGCCTGCACTGCCACCGTATATCGCAATATCAGCAGGGCTAGACAAGAACTGCTCCTGCGGGCCCTGCTGCGGCCGAAGTTCTATCATGCGTTATCACCTCTACCGTTATCCGGCAAATAGATCCTGACAAGCGACTCCTTGCCAGCCACCTGGTCACCATCCGTCGCCGCCCGTATCTCGGCCTCGAGCTTCTGAAGCCGTAGCTTCTGCTCTTTGGCATCAAGCTGCATCGGGTAGCGCTTGAGCAGGCTCTTGGCGGCTTCAATGCGGTCCCTGACAGACGGTGCTGTCTCGACAATGCGCGTCTTGCTGTAGCCAAGACCATCGCCTTCCGTGACAACCTTTTCTTCCTTGATTTCACCGCGCATGGATGAGGTGAGAAACTTCAGAACCTCATCGGCCGTTGCGATGCGGCTGTTCTCGAATTCCTTGAGCCGAGTATCTAGAGCCTGCTTGAGATAAGGTTTATACTGGGATTCTCTGGGATTGAACCACTTAGGCGCATCTTTAGCACTTGCCTCGCTATATCCAGCTTTTCTTGCCGCTTTCGTATAGTCGCCAAGCTCAATGAAAAAATCAATAAGCCTCTTCTGCTTCTCTGTCAGCTTCATCTCACATGCTCACCACGCTCCCTAGTCTTATTTATGCATCAAAAAAGCACCCACGCTGTGAGTGCTCGAGTATTCGTACAGGCCCTAGATTTCAGGCCTGTCTCTAAGGGGTAACTTTATGAAAGGAGGAACTTCTGCCGGTGTTGGCTCCGGCGTGACAAAATGCCGACGTTTGCGAGTGTTGTCTCCTCGCTTGCGCCATGATGGAGGCAGCGCAGGGACTTGAACCCTGCTTGCTGGGATTTGCGGGCCCAGCGGTTTGCCACGTAACCTAGCTGCCGTGTCGGGCGGGATAGCGCAGATTGCAAGGATTCAAACGCCATTATGAACAATGCCCCGCCCATGATGTATTGTTTTGGAGAGTTATCGTCGTCCCATCCAGACATCCGATACTACTATTATCGCACAGATCTGAATCAAAATCCGGCACAAAAGCGGAAGTGTTTTCGCCCTCGTACTTATCCACAGGCCTCTGTGACTTATCAAAGCACTGCGAAATGAAACGCCATCTGCTCGGGAACGGCGTCCTCGCCGAAGATGATAGCCGCCATCGTTTTCACCGCTCGCCCGCCGGTCTTCCTCGCCCACGTTTCGGAAAGATATAAGTCTATCGCCAACTCTACCCACGTTTTCCGCTCAAAATAGTACCCCTTCACCAAGTATTGCTCCCGCTCATCTAGGCAGGAAAGCGCATGGTCGACGAGCTCCAGCCGGTGTTCGATGGCATCGGCCTGGGCATCGCACCATGCCGCCATCTTGGCCTTCTTCGTGCGCCGATCAGCAGCCGCCTCCACGGCATTGAGCTCCGGTAAGCCGCCGCCAGCCTGGTCCCCATACTTGGAAATCGGTGCCGCAATATCAGAACCCTCCGAAAGCTCCTCTCGGATGGTCTTGGCCCGCATGCGCATACTCTCCGCCGTCCCCTGCATCCGGCCATACTGACTCAGATAGCGCTTCACGGTTTCAACGTAGTCATTGTATTCCTTGAGCTCTTTCACAATATCTCCTCCCCACACAAAAAGCCAGAGAGACGCGTCGCCTCCCTAGCATACCATCATTTCTTTCAGCTCAACATCGTGCCTCGGCTTCCCTCTCTTTCTTGAGTGCCTCCAGCACGATCAGCAGCGCACAGTCAAGCTTCTCATCCGTATCGACCTCCATCGGACAGCCCAGGCAAGCGCACTCCGTATACTTCTGGCAGTACCGCCGCTTCATACCGAGGACGGCTGCTTCTTCACTCTCGCCAAGTACAGCTAAATGCTTTTCCTTCATGATTCATCACTCCTTCTTAAATCGCTGGCCGTCATCGCGCTTGGCATTGCTTTCATTGACCTCAAACATGAGTCTCTGACGGTCGGACTCGCTATACCCTGTACAATCCATAAAAGTCGTGGTAGCTACAATCAGATCCGTACACTCTCGCATTAAATGCTCGCAGCGTTCCCTGTGAACGGCCACGCCAAGATGTTTTTTCGTACAATCTCGTACACTCTTAACAGCTTCTACGACCTCTTCAAATTCTTCACGCATTTTATCGAGATACTGCGGCCAAATACAATCATCATAGAGTGGCCCGTCGCACGGATGCGGCAGTACAACCGACGCGCGGCCGGCCTTATAGCCATCGTCAAAAATCTTCTCGTATCCGCTAATCGCTTTATCCTTGTCCATCGTTTACCTCCACATCCAGCCGCACATACACGCGCGGCTCCTCTGCGTACCACTTGCCAATCACACCGTACTCGACGATTTGCGAGTCATCTTTGTACCATATGTTGTTTAGCGCATCCTCGATGCCCTTCAAGATATTCGACACATCTGGCTTCGTCTTCGGTCGTATCTTATCCGCGATTGCATCCGCTCTCTTGCGCCTGCTCCACGATTGCGGCACGGCGCGATAGATTACACACGTCAAGCGCACGGGGCATGTCAGCGGGCGTCCCAGAGAGTCTGGCGGCATATTCTTTCTTGCCAATCTCCGCACATACTCTTTGTATTTGCGGCTTTTGGGCGGATCATACGTCCTGCCACGCCCGAAACGAGGCCGCCCTTGCGGTACAGCCTCGCCCGGGATGACAAGATCATAAGCCATCCTCCACGCCATCAACTCACCTTCTTCTCATTCTCTGCAACCATCTTATCGGCGGCGGCTACCAAATCCTCATAGTGCAGATTCTCCGATTCGAGATAATCCCGCAGCTCTTTGATTGTCAGGCCAAGCTCTGGCCGCTTCATGTCGAGCTGCAACTGGAAAATCTCAACGAAGAAATCCTGCATCCTCTTCGGCCCGAACCGCGTCTTGTCCCATGTGTGCAAGATGTACATCGTCATCAAAAGGTACTGCTCGATAATTCGCGGCAGAATCTCTTTGTTCACCTGCCGCTCGTACTTCTTGCGCAGGTCCTCGCTGATGAGATTCTTCATCGTCGGGACGAGGCGTTCGGCTTGCATCGCCTCGCGCTGGATGTCGATTGCTGTCTCCAATGCGTCGTTGCTGATCTTCGCGCCAGCGCCGAGGCTCTTGCGCATCTTGCGACGCGCCTGTCTGTTGTATCTGCCCATGCTCTCCACTCCTAAAAATCAAAAGGTCAAAAAGGAATATCCTCATCAGTCAGCGGCTTGTGACCGTTGCCGCTGCGGTCCGCACCATCGTTCTTACTGCCGAGAAGCTCCAGTTCGCTGACGATGACTTCCGTCACATAGCGCTTCGAGCCGTCCTTTGCGTCGTAGCTGCGGACCTGGATGCGGCCTTCCACGGCAATCTGCTTGCCCTTCTTGCAGTAGTTGCCGACAACCTCAGCTGTCTTGCTCCACACGACGCACGGGATAAAGTCTGCTTCCTTTGGCTTGTCTTTCTGCACCCTTCGATCTACTGCCAGCGTAAAAGTACCTACCGGCGTCCCGGACTGCGTATAGCGCACCTCCGGGTCTTTCGTTAAGCGGCCGATCAGCGTTACATGATTCATTATTTTTTCTCCTTCCATTCGTCACAAACAAATTTATCTTTTGCGAAGCCGTAACCCCGCGCACATTCTTTACCATCGCGGCACGTCTCACAGCTTCTGAGGAGCCCTTGAAGGTATCTCCGGCAGACATTGCATAGAAGTATATGCCTGCCGTCTAGCAAGCTCTCCTGCGCCACGTCACGAGACGTACCACATACTTTGCAATAGGTCATACTTTCGTTTCATCCCCCGGCGTGATGGCCACACAGGTCTTGCGCATCTCAGCACTTGCGATTTCCACGACATCAAAGTCTGGCTCCGTGACCGGCGCGGCTCCCATGTTGTTGAGCAGGATCACATCCGTATCATCCGTAATCCGCGTGGACTTCAATAGTTCCCGCAGTTCTTTTACCTTCACCTCTCCATTGCTATGTCGTGAGCGTGTACAATCGCGCCGATAATTTTCCAGACCGCATCACAGAAAGCTTTTTTGTCTACGACCGTGTACATCTCGAAATCCCTCAGCGAATAGTCGAGGCCCTGCTCTTTGCATATCTCGCGAATCTTAGACGGCGTTAACGGCTCGTGCATCGCGATAAGATGGTCATCCGACACACGAACCTTTCCGTCCAGCATCATGCGTGCAGAGATCATGGCCGGTGCGCCGTCAGTAAAGTGGTATGGAAGGCTCATCTTCACGCTTTCCTCGTCAACGTTCCAGACGGTCATTGCCGTCTCATGGAACACTTCACAAAGATGTTGCAGCTCATGTTCAGCGTTTATCTGCTCGCCCTCTTTTCCGCGCGCCTTCATAATTGTCTTTTTCTCGATCATACTCTCACCTCTGCTTGATTCTGCTTATAATTCTTCTGGCCATGACATACTCGTAGCTGTCGCGAATCAGCATGATGATTCGCCAAACGGTTGCATCAAGATCGTCAATGTGCACAACTTTGTAAATCTCACACTCAAATGGTGTCTGCTCATGGTCTGGCATGTCATCAAACTGGAGATGATATCTCGCGCAAAGTTCACGGACCTCTGGCATCGTCAGCTCTTGATGAAATGACGTTTCGCCTGCATCGCTGACCTTGACATAAAGCTCATCATCGCTCGGCTGTGGCGTGATGAATATGCAAGCGCCGTCGTTATCGTCGTACAGTATCGGAAGTAGCATCTCTATGCGGTCTCCGTTCTGCAAAGTCCGAAGATTCTCATCGCGGAAGTCCTTGCACGCTTTCTCGATTGCCTCGTACCGCTCTTTCTTAGTCATCGTCATGCTCCTTTCTCCATTGTCAGCCGGTCAATCTCTGCGAAGATTCCAGCCAGCTCTTGCAGGTCCTTGTACTTCTCTTTCACCTTCTCAAACTCTGCCAGTGCTCTTGCTAAGACCGTCTCGCGAGTCTCCTCGTCATCCATCGCGCTCTTGATACTGACAAACACGCCCTTGCGCTTGCCGACTGGCGCGACATTGACGAACGCCCGCACAGGCTCCATGCGCGGCGCTTCCTCGATCTTGACAGTAACATTTCGGATGAGACTGCCAGCTTGCACGATGCGGTAGCTCTCAGCAGCTTTCTTGTCATCCCATTCAAAGACAGGATGCAGCGGCGCTGATTCTTCCCTTGACACATCAACAACAAGCTCCGGCGTGAGTCCCCCATGCTCGCGCTCGATTCGCGCAAGCTCCTCACCTGCTTCTTGTGCGCTCACCTTTGCGTAAGGCACTTTGTACTGATACACCATGTGTATTCCTCCTTTTTCTTTGGCGCTTCCACGCCTGCCTTGCCACACCTAGCCCCGCCATGCCGTGCCTCGCCAGGACAAGCCGCGCCTGCCTTGCCTTGCCACGCCCCAACGAACCAGTCCTTGCCTCAACGCGCCCCGCCTAGCCTTGCCTTGCCTGCCAAACCTTGCCGCGCCTTGCCTCGCCTAACCTAACCTAGCCGCAACCCGCCTTGCCATGCCTGCCAATCCTTGCCATTCCAAGCCCTACTCAGCCGCGCCCTAACACGCCACGCCTGCCAAGCCCAGCCCGGCCTTACCTCGCCTAGTCTAGCCTTGCCACAACCCGCCTTGCCTGCCTAACCCTGCCTGCCTTGCCATGCCAAGCCGAGCCTTACCCAGCCTAGCCATGCCAGCCCTGCCAAGCCATGCCACGCCTGACCTTGCCTAGCCATGCCTTGCCTCGCCTGCCAAACCGTGCCCCGTCATGCCCCGACATACCCGGTCAAAACATGCCTCGCCAGCCAAGTCTTACTCGATATGGAACATGCCGAAGTTGCCATCCTTCGCCGGACGCCACTCACCGACGCCGCACGCGAAGCCGCCCGCCGTGAATGCATTGACAATCTGCTCTAAGCTGACTGCGCTTGCGTTGTAGCGGACAGTCAAATCAGTCTCCCACTCCTTGAACTCGCCTCGATAGCGAAGGTCAGCCGTGCCCTGCCCGATGCGGCACATGTCTTCACGCATCACAGGGATAGAGCCGCGAATCTCTGCCATCTCGCCGATGACGAGGATAGCACCTCGGAGCGTCGTCTTCTTCTCGATCAACCCCTGCTGGTACGCTGCGTCGATTGCCGCCGCTTTGAATGCGAGTGCCGGGAAGCCGAACCGCGCTGCTTTCGCCACCTCGTTGAAGTTCTCCGGCGTAATATCATCTGGGCGTTCAGAAAGCCAGTACAAAGAATCAAGGAACTCTTTGAAAGGATCACGCACCTCTTTGCCTTTCGTGGCTTTCTTCATCTGCTTTTCGAGCATCATGCGCTTTGCTTTCTCGCTCCACGCATGGACGATCAGCGGGGAATCCCCGACGACATGCAGCGTTGCCATACGGAAGTCCATTGCCGGAATCTCAATCTTGCTTTCAGTCTTTTTCGTAGCCATTTTCTTTCTCCTTTTCTGCGGCCATCTGCCGCAACCAACCTTTTTCTCTTACTAATCCGCCCGCAGCTTCTTCGCTTACCATCCTTCTTTTTGCATCGGCAGCAACATCTCAATGTGATCGTCAAACTTTTCCGCCCGAAGATTCTCCTCGCGGAATTTCTTGCAAGCTTCTTTGATTTTGTTGTAGTCTTTTTGCGTCATGATTTCACTTCTCCCTTCTTCGCTTTCCCCATCGCATTGATGATTTCATCAGCCAGCTTTTCTGCATCTCCATCCAGCTGCCACGCTTCTCGCAAGCTCCTGATTTTAAAAGTCCCGCGAATTATCGCCGATACTCCTGCACAAGCCTGCGCAGCAATTGGCGAATTAGTTTCCGGATCACCATTGAAAAGCCTGTTGATTCTTCTTCTGATTTGTAGCGCAAGTAATTTACTGCTCTCCGCGCGATTGCTCCGGTACTTTTTCAGGCACATGTTGATGTATTCCATCTCTTCCGGGTCTCTGATGTCTAGATTCATTTCAGCTCCCCCTCTTACTCAGCCGCCCGCAGCTTCTTCGGCTCCATCGCCTTGCCAGCCGCCAGCCGCTTAACTAATTCCATCGCCCTGTTACTCGGCAGGGCTTTGAGTGTAGCGCGTACCTCCTCGCGCTCGCGTTCTCTATCTGCCGCCTCGTTGTAGATACGCATGAACTGCGCACGCGCCGTGTTGACAGCATCTGTCTCGATCTCGCACAGCTCCATCTTGCCGAACTGCTTGATTGCTCTTTCGACCGCCGGAGACGAGTACGTCCACGGACGGTATGGCCCTACGTGCCGCACGAGCTCCATAGCTTCGTGCCATGCCGCACCCGCGCCACCCTTATCCTCGCCGCTGATGACCTCGCGCGTCGTCTTGACCGCATCGAGGATTTCCGCGACAGTAGGGAAGAACTTGCTCGTCCGCATCAGCCGCACCATTGCCGCATCCAGCTCGTCAAGTGGAACGTCCTGCAATGCCCGTGCATAGAGCATCAACCCCGATGCTTCCAGCTTGCACGACGGGTATACAGTAAGATATGGCGTAAGCAGCTTAACGATCTTTGAGTGTGTCAGGCCATTCAAATCCTTCATCGTCCTCGCCTCCTGATTCATACCGCTTAATCATCTCCAAGGCTTTCTCAGCCTCTCGATACTGTCGCGGCTTATCGTTGTCGCGTTTACCGTTCCAGTTCTCTGTCTTGAGAGGGTACACGCCCTGCCAGCCGTTTTCGATGGACTGGTCGAGGATGGCAATCTGCACCTCCTCATTCCCCGGTGCCAGCTTCTCCAGCTTGCCCAGCGTCAGCTTCTTCGCCCGGTCGGTGAGAGGCTTGCGCAGCTTCTTACGCATCTCCTCGAAGCCGTGCAGAGCATCGTCAAGAGTAGGCGAGCCGGTGCAGAAGGGGTCGGCAGTAGTATTACTTTGTTGTGTTCCTTTTCTGGTATTATTTTGTATAATAGTAGATTGTTCCATTTTGGAACTATCGCTAGTGCCAAGATGGCCCTTTCTTGATTGTTCCATTTTGGAACTATCGATTTTACTATTTTTGCTATTGTCCAGACTAGCGCAGGCCGCGCCCTTGTCTGTTAACGTATACCACTTTGTGTGGTTATACTTGTCTTGACTCAGCTCGTCACTGATTAAGTAGCCCGTTTCTACAAGCTTGCTGATGGCCCGCTTTATAGTGTGCTCACTTAAAAAGTTCAAGAACTGATGCATGTTCGCTACCGTGTCATACATCCAGTAGCGTCCGTTTATGAAGTTCTGCTCATGAATCGTGTTGTACTTGATCCAGTACGCGATGTGTTGAAAAACAATGGCAGAACTTACTCCGACATCCTTTGCAATGATGCCGTCGAAGGTATAGATCATAAAAATCACCTCCTAAACTTCAGCCGCCTGCAAAGGGCTTCGTCCAATTTGACTTTTTCAAGATGATATTTCGCGATGAACTCGCTCTCCGGCATGGCGTGCAACTCCGTGTGATGCACCCGGCAGAGCGGCAGGACCTCGCGTCCCAGCTGGTGGACCTTCGTGCGATCCACGCCCGCACCGATGCGCGAGCCCTCACAATGGTGGATGTCCGCCGCCTTGCCGCACACGGCGCACTTGCGATGCATCACACAAGCGTACATGTACTTGCCGACATCCTCGCACTGCTCAATCAGCGGCACTTTTGTCGGGATATCATTCGCGATGACGAACGATATCAAATAATCGATGAAAGCTCGCGCAGTCGTAACGGAACAATCTGAAAGAGAGAACAACCGGCGCTCCATCGACTCCATCCGTTTAAGCATGAAGTCCATCTTCATTGTCGCCTTTGTCTCTTCCAGCGCATCGCCGTCGCGAAATCCGTTGATATAGTCGGATATCTCGCCGAGGATTGCATACACCTTCCGGCGCTGCTCTGGAGAGATGCGCCGCCCGTCCGGCAGGATAATCTCGACTTGCTTGTACTGGCGTAGCAGAGCACGATCGAGGTCGGGCAGGCCAGCCGTGATGACCGCCGTCCCGTCCTCTCTCACGTCCTGTATCTCGCCAAGGATGTGTTCTTGAATCATTTGCCGCCTGCCATTGCCTCAGCTGCCCATTCTTCGAGATGCGCGGCGAGGATTGAGAGCTGGCCGTTGGTCAGCTCGTTGGAAGAAGTCTTCTTGAAATGCACCCCGCAGATTGCGGAGACTTCCTCTTTTGAGAGCCCGGCTCTCTTCATCGCATCGCTAAGTCCGTGCAGTGCCTTGCGGCGAATCTCGTCTGAGCCGCCGCCCTGCGGTTTGCCCTTATTGCCACTTGCGTTCTGCGTCGAACACGCTCCTGCGGCGTTCTGCGAAGTCTGCCGGGCATACTCGTCTGTATCTGTATCGCGATTATCGTCAATCGCGAACAGGCCGTTGAGCGCATACTTGCGAGCGTAGCTTGACGCCGTGCCCGTGACCTGACTCTCATCCATGCCTTTTTTCTGAGCTGCTTCGCGTGCCAGCGCAGAGGTCTGGACAGATTCGCCGGTTACGACATCGACAACCTTGACTGTGGCCTTGATGTAGTAGCGATCGCCGACGAGCACAACCTCGTCGGACATGTTCAGAAACAGTCCGTTCTCTTTCAGAAGCGGCTTGACGGCCTCGATGATGTCCTCTGCGCTGCGATAGTCGTACTTGCCGAAGCTGTTGTGCTGGTTCTTCGGTGCTTTCAATTCCGCCTGCACCGCCATCAGCGCGGCAAAAATTGGTTTTCCTTCTGCCATTCTGCTCACCTCATTTGATCTGGATGTTCTGGCGCTCTACGAGAGAGACGCCTTCGATGACAGCGCCGCCCTTGAGCGCACGCTTGAGGCCGACCTTATCGACCTTTGGCGCCTGCTCCACGAGGAACTCGTCAGGAACGGACGCCCCTTCGGCTACCTCTACAGCCTCACTCTTGCGGTAGCTGATTGCCACCTTTGGCGTGCTGAATTTGCGGCCTGCGAGGTAGTCGCTGAGATACTTCGTGAGGCCGTTCGCCTTGTTCTCGCGAACTTTGCGGCGCTGTGCCAGTGCCTTTTCCTCGGCCTTGATTGCCTCAGCCTCGGCCTTGGCTTCTTTGATGCCCATTGCAATGCCCTCGATTGCTTCGTCGCGGTACTCTTCGAGATACGCTTTCAGTTCTGCGTCGATGACGTTGCCATCCTCGTCCATGCAGGCCTCGATTGCTTTGTCGTAGTCAAACAGATTACTCATGATGATATTCTCCTTCTCAATCAGAACAAAAGTTTCTCGTAATTCGCGAGGCGGAAATTAGACTTTACAGCCCTGCGTGTGTTATCATTGTTGATGGAAATGGTTACGCGCTTCGGCTCTTCTCGCTTGTCAGGCTTATGCCGTGCACCGCGCATCCATCTCCCTTCTTCTGCTGTTGAGCTGTCATTGCAATCGCAATCAGCTCTTTTGCAGTTGAAGCAGTCTCGCGGGCTTTTCATCCCGCAAGATAAAACCCTCATACTATTAATCATCTCCTTACGCCGTCCGGCTCTCCCGGACGGCTTTTGCTTTATCAACCATTGCGAGCTTCTTTCTCATGTTGTCGGGGTTAAATCCACTGAGCATGAACTTGAATCCGCCTTCATACGGGATGATTTCCCCCGTCTGGTTGTCGACTTTGAAACTCCATGTGTCGACGAATCCAAACATATCGATGAACATGAGTTCGTGATAAGTCACATCATTGAACTCCTGAACATCATCCCCGGCGTATTGCAGATCGTCGGGAAAGTAATTCTTAAACGCGCCGTTTTTTCTAGCGAACTCAACAATGTCAACTTCTTTCATTTTCGCTCCTCCTCTCTTACGGCTCGATGGCGCCGATCATGACGCCGAAGAACTGAGCAAGCAGCACCGCCGTGCCAATGCCCATGAAGGCCATGAGCACCGCCTCGCCGAACTTCTCGAACTTCTCTTTCGCCTTGCGCGCCCACGGCTTGAGCTGGCGGCGACGAACTTTACGCGACTCCATTTTCCTTCCCCCCTTATGCACCATACCTTTCCTCAAAATACCTGCGGCTGATCCTGCCGCGAATGAACAAGAACCCCTTCTTCTCTAGCTCCCGGTTGAGCTCTGCAATGATCTGGTACGCTTTCGACCGCGAGCAGTTGAAGAGCTTCATGATGTCCACGACGTACAGAAACGTCGGCTCAGTGCGCTTCTTCATCGTTGCCACGCTCCTCTTTCACACGGTGCCTGATCCTGCTGGCGACGTGACGGAGCACGCCCTCCGGCTCGTCGCCCATGAACTCGGCCTCGCGGATGATGGCTTCTGCCACCATGGCGATGACCGCACTCGGCGATGCGTTCGTGTCAATGATGAAGTGCTTCGCGTAGCGCTCGCCGTGCTCGACTGGAGCCGCCGCAACGAAATACTCGTGATACTTCTTGCCTGCCAACGTCTCGAGAATGTCAGCCGCCTCATGGACAGCCTTCTCGGTATTTTCATATGTCATCTCGATCACCTCAATATATAGTGCTTTGTTTGATTTATAAAACAAGATATGGTATAATGAAATCATCTTGTGCAGAAAGAAGGTGATTTCATGCCGAAGTCCAATGCCAGTAAAGTGACCTCTGCTCGTGCCGCAAGCGCAGCCTCGAAAACCTTGCGCAGTGGCCGTAGCAGTAAGGCCGCGAAAACGGCGGCCGCCAGTGCCCTTTCCCAGCGTCCTTCTCGCAAGGGCCGCAAGTAGTTCTTACACATCAACCCTCTAAATAGGATGTTCGCAGCATCCTATTTTTTTATTGCGAAAAAGATGCGGCTGACGTCGTCCATCGTCAAGGGGATGTACTCCATCATCTTGTGGATCTGCGAGATGGTGAAGTCCCCGTCCTTCATGTGAAGATAAAACGTAGAGCGAACCATGCCGAGAGCTCGGCTCACGTCTTCCTGCGTCCGGTTGTGGTACTTCATGCAGGCCCGGAGCATCTGCATATCGGTCTTCATGCTGCTCACCTCAGTTCAGCGCCTTGCGCAGCAGCTCAAGCACGTCGGCATTCCAGCAAATTTGGTAGCCTTTGTAGCCCGTTCTTTTATTGTCCATTGGCTTCTGCTCGCCGTAGAACTTGCCTTCTTCTGTCAGGAACCACTTTGCATTCTTGAGGTTTGCCCCGCTTGTATCGCGTGGTTTGTCCTGCAAGCCACATGACTGCAACATGCGATTGACTGTCTGCGCGTCAGGATTGCCCTGTCGGTTGAAAAGGCCAAGTGACTCTGCAATCTGTGAAGGACTCAGCGTTCCCGGATTGTCCTCTGCTGGAATGAGCCGCTGGACTGGCGTCATGTCGATACCATAGGCTTCGCCGACCATCGACGAGGCCGTTGCCAGCGCCATGCCGTGACGGCAACCGAACACCTTCTCAAGCGCCTCTGCCGTCTTGCCTACATCTCTTACAGCCGTGCCGATCATCCGTGTACGATAGTGCGGGTTCGGTGTGAGCTGCGGCGTCTTGATGGCCTTCTCCATCGCGTTGAAGGCTTCAATGTACTTGAGCTTCCACTCGAGGGCCGCTTTGCCGGTGAAGCCCATAACCAGCAGGCTGAAACCGTCGCGGTTCATAAGGTACGCTTTTTGTTGGCGCCCGTATGAATCCGGCATTTTTGTCTCGTGAAACATCGGCCCAATTTTCGGCCGATCTCCAGAAACCAATTTTGTGATGGTCTCAAGTACATGCTTATGTTGCTTTTCAAAATGCTTTGCCACACTGCGGCTGTCCGTGACAACCTGCTGGTTGTCGATGCGAACTAATTCAGTCATGGTTATTCCTCCTATACCGCTTTAAACGTTATTTGTAGATAAAAAGCTGATGTCGGCGTAGTGAATCTGATAGACTCGTTCGATGCTCTTGATGACAGGAACATCGGGAAAGCATTTTCCTGACTCATAGTTCTGCAACGTACTCACGCTAACCCCAATGAGCTTGGCAGCCTCTTTCTGGTTGAGGTTCCTGTTCACTCTTGCCGCTTTAAGCGTTATCGACATGTATAATACCTCCTTTATTCAATCTCTTATGCTATTATATCACCGCTTTAAGCGGTATTCAACCCCTAAAGCGTAATTTTTTACATTTTTTATTGAGATTAAGACGTTAAAAGCGTAAAATTATAACCATAGATAGAAAAATCAGAAAGGATGTGGATATAATGAGTGCTCTAGGCAACAAGCAAGTGATGGCTCAAAACATCAAGATGTATATGGAAGACAAGGGCATCAGTCGGAAGGAGTTTTGCAAGCGACTCGGATTCGCTTACTCCACTGTCACTGACTGGCTCAACGCTGAAAAGTATCCTCGTATCGACAAGATAGACATGATGGCCACCTTTTTCGGTGTAAGCAAAGCCGATCTTGTAGAACCTCATACTGCCACGCATTCTCCCACTAAGCCACCCGCTCCATCACAACAGCCGAGAGATAAAGGCATCCGCATCCCCGTCCTCGGCCGAGTTGTGGCAGGTATCCCTATTGAAGCTATTGAGGAAATTATCGACTGGGAAGAGATCCCGCAAAAGCTGGCGGCCTCCGGCAAATTCTTCGCGCTGCGCGTCTGCGGCCACTCGATGGAGCCGAGGATACTGGAAGGCGATGTCGTCATCGTCCGCCAACAGGAAGACGTGGACAGCGGCGACATCGCCATCGTGATGGTCAACGGCGACGAGGCCACCGTCAAGCGCGTCAAGAAGCAAGAAGACGGCATCACCCTGATTGCCACGAACACGTCCGTCTACGAACCGCACTTCTACTCCAACCAAGAAATCCGCGATCTCCCTGTCAGGATACTAGGAAAAGTAGTCGAACTGCGCGGGAAAGTATAATCAAAAGGAAGGCTTACTATGTCACTATCTGCTATTGATATATTCTTATTGGATTACTATGACCATCGTTCCATTGAAGAATTGCTATCCGAGTATCATCAGGACCTGACTGGTCCAGATTATCGAGAAAGATTAAACTGGCTTTGCAAAAACGGATATTTGACAATAGGGGCGCCAGAAGAGGCCTTGCATCATTTGACGGTTCCTGTTTTAAAAGATATATTGCGTAATCAAAAATTAAAATTATCTGGGAAAAAAGATGTTTTAATCCAAAGGATTATTGAAAATATCCCGATAGAGAAGTATCAAGCACAACTCCCTAAAATTTATGTGCAATCAGAAAAAGGGAAAAAAGAAGTTACTCGTCATGCAGCCTATCTAGAAAATTCCAAAAATTACTATGGTTTTATGAATAAAGAGATTCATGATATGGAGAATCAGCTGTCAGAATCAGAAGATCTTCCGCGAGATGTCCTACTTGCATTATTCAAGAAGCATATTCAAGAAGAACTTACTAAGAAGAATTTCAGAAACGTTAGTGACCTATATCATAAATTATATATCTTCTCGAATAACAGGTGTAAGAAAAGAGAAGCGCTAAAGTTCTTACTAATTGCAAAATTCATCGATTTAAGCGGGATGGATAATCAAAATTTAGTTGAGCCATATAGATCGTTGGAATATATTTTTTCTAATGGAGATTGGTCTAATGTAGACAAGCTAGTTACTGCCTTAAATTTATCTGATAATGACTTAAAGAGTCCATATAT
>ERZ1031347.159-NODE-159-length-33056-cov-9.431441_pt1 | contig 33056 bp, 30 predicted proteins | sample MGYA00517106_ERZ1031347 | MGnify/ENA primary metagenome ERZ1031347 (study PRJEB33719, sample SAMN04261392) | wastewater metagenome | biome: periurban shantytown; feature: human; material: feces | host: Homo sapiens | place: Peru: Lima | collected 2012-07-19 ...
ACCGGACGGCACACTGATCTGGAAGACGCACCGCATCGCGCGCATCGCCAGCAGCGAGCAGGACATCTACTTCTGCGTCGTGCGCGTGTCGGATGCGCAGGACATGTCGCATTACGAAGAGAAGTGCCGCGCGCAGTACGTCCTGCCGTCAGACGGCGAGGAAGACAGCGTGGAGCTGCTCTGGAAGAACTTCATCACGGGGTTCCCTCTGCCGGCCTTCTGGAAGGACAACCAGCGCCGTTTCCGCGGCGTCAACCAGAAGTTCCTCGACTTCTACGACTTCGATTCCGTCCAGGAGCTCCTGGACAGCACGGATGAGGACATGAACTGGCACGTCCATCCCGAGCCGTTTGAGCGCGATGAGCACGATGTGCTCGAGAAGGGCATCACAATCCGCGACGTGCCGGGGCAGTGCTTGGCGCGCGGCGTGCAGCGCAATATCCTCGCAACGAAGTGGCCGGTCTACGACGTGCAGGGGAATATCGCGGGCCTCATGGGTTACTTCGTCTCTGCGGAGGCACTGGCTCATGTGCAGCAGCAGTCGCACGAGGCCCTCTTTGTCGACCGCGTGACGAGACTCGCCAATGTCAAGGGACTGCTGTTCCTGCTCGCGCAGTACCTCGATGAGTACCGGTTCGGCCATCGCAATTTCGTCGCGGTCTTCATCCGCATCCGCGCCATTGACAGGCTCTTGCGCCGTTACGGCGAGGAGGCTTGCAACGAATTGCTCGGCTGCATCGCAGATGAGATCCGGCGCATCGTGGGCCCTGTCGGCGCATCCGGCCGCTTTGACAGGAATCAGTTCTTGGTGTTCAGCCAGTATACCTCGCAGGAGGAGGTGCGCGACCTCGGCCAGCGCCTGCGCACGGGCATCGAGGCCATCCACAGCTTTGGCCAGCGCAGCTGCACGCTGTTCGTCGAGATGCACATGGCCTATCCGCAGGACCAGTCGGACTTCTACGAGGACATCATCGCCGCACTGCTGGGCCGCTGGAAAAAGAAATCATGAAACGGGGAAGGGAAGAGTTGCTGCTCGCGCAGCAGCTCTTTTTGACATTTGTGTGCATAAGCTCTATACTATTAGTTAGCAAGCTAACTAAATGGAGGAGAATCATGAAGCGAGAACTCATACCGAGCTGGGAGGAACTCGAGGCACATAAGAAAACTGTGCCGGAAATCAATCCGGCGGCCGTCATCGCCATGCTCGAGATCAAGCAGGCCAGTGATGAAGTCCAGGCGAGCATCCTCGACGTCCTGCAGAAGGAGTACCATCTGTCGGAGGGGAAGTTCTGCCTGCTCATCGTCCTGCACCAGAATCCGCAGGGCATCGCGCCGTCGGAAATCGCCGCGAAGATCGGCGTGTCGAAGGCGACGATCAGCAACATGCTCATGCGCATGGAGCGCGACGGCCTGATCGTGGCGAAGCCGTCGCCGGACGATGCCAGGGCCAAGATTATCTGCCTGACACAGAAGGGACAGGATTTCATGAGCGAGATCTTGCCGCCGCATTACCTGCGCGTCACGAAGCTCATGGAACGCCTGAGTGAGGCAGAGCAGAAAGAGCTCATCCACCTGCTCAAGAAGATGTCGGGCCGGGTGCACGCATGAGAGAGAAGAGGAAAGTGAGGATTTGACACATGAATACGAGACAAAAGGCCCTGCGCACGGGGGCTATCTTTATCGCGGTGCTCATCGTGGCGGGACTACTGCTGCTCTACAAGGGCAATGATGCCGTGGCGATCGGCATGGAGAAGAAAGAGGGCATCCTGACGGCAGAACAGGTCAAGATGTCGTTCGACAGCGTGAGCGGCCGCCTGCTCAAGGAGGCGGTCAAGGAGGGTGACACGGTCAAGGCCGGCGATGTCATCATGGAGCTTGACTCGACGGATACGGACCTCTCGATCGAGCGCACGAAGGCGCAGATTGCGCAGCTCGACGCGCAGATCCGCTCGATGGGCGGCACGCAGGCGGTCAACTACCAGAAGGCTGACTCGGACGAGCAGCAGAGTTTCCGCCAGATCGACCAGCAGCGTGCAGCCGTCTCGGCGGCGCAGGCCACGCTCAAGAACAGCCAGATTGACTACAACCGCAAGTCGGCGCTGCTCGATGCCGGTGCTATCGCGAAGTCGCAGCTCGATGATGCGGAGATGGCCCTGAATGTCGCGGAGGCCAATGTCACGCAGCAGCAGCAGCTCCTCGACAAGCTTCTGTCGGGCGCGCGCGACACGGGCAATACGGATTCCATAAGCCTGCCGACCATCGCGCAGCAGCGCGAAGCGGCGGGCAATATGAGCAACGACATCGATGCGCTCACGCAGCAGAAGCAGGCGCTCGTCGTGCAGCTCAAGCAGCTCGAAGTCCAGAAGGAGCGATTGACATTGCGTGCGCCGGAGGACGGCCGCGTCATCAAGGTCCTCGCGAAGGAGGGCGAGATGGTCGCCGCTGGCACGCCTGTCGTGCTCCTGGAGAGCGACCGCAGCTACTACGACATCTACATCAGCGAGAAGCAGGCGCAGGGCCTATCTGAGGGCGATACGATCACGGGCCGCACGGTCGCGGGCGACAAGTCTGTGCCGGGGACGGTCCGCCTCTTGACGAAGGCCCCGGGCTTTGCCGACCTCAAGCAGTCGCGCGAGAAGGGACAGGCCGACCTCACGGCCTTCCAGGTCCGCATTTACGTGGAGCCGCAGGACGGCGTGATGCCAGGCATGACGATTGGAGTGAACGAACGTGAATTCACTAAGAGATGAGATCCGTTTCCTGTTCTCGGGACAGGGCATGCCGTACGAGAAGGTCTGCCTGATGGTCGCGGCCGTCGTCTGCATCGTGCTCGGCACGATGCTCAGCAGCAATATCTCGAATGATGCGAAGGTGGCGGTCATTGACCTCGATAACTCGGCTTACAGCCATGAGCTCACGAGCCGCATCGACGCCTCGGAGTACATGAAGGTCACGACGGTGCTCAACACGCCGGTCGACCCCACGACGCTCTTCTACCGCGACCAAGCGGTCGCCGTCGTTTATTTCCTGCGCGGGCTCGAGAAGGACCGCTACACGGGAGCAGCGAGCAACATCGGCGTGTTCTACGACAATACGAATACGGCGCAGACCTCGGATATCAAGGTCGCGCTCAATGAGCTCATCGGCCTCGACAATGCGGCGGCACAGGGTGACCCGGGCAGCACGAACGACAGCCTGAACGGCACGATCGGGCTGGCAGACCGCAATCTCTTCAATCCGAACGGCTCGAACTACAATGTCGAGGTGCAGGGCTTCCTGTTCTTCTTCGGCTCGATGTTCTTCACGTTCGCGACGATCGGCATGGTGCCGCGGCTGCGCCTCTCGCATCAGCTCGATAAGATCCTGCTCGAGGGCACGCCGTGGGACATCCTCGTGCGCCTCGTGCCGTACGGTGCCTGCCTCATCGTCTCCTTCGTCTTCGGCATGGCCATCCTGCGCATCCTGGGCGATATGACGTTCTCGGGCAGCCTGCTGCTCTTTCTCGCCGTCCAGATCTTCTACGTCATGACGGTCGGCACGCTGAGCACATTGTTCGGCTGGACGGCGGCGAATCCGGGCATTGCGTCCTCGCGCATGATTCTGTTCATCCCGGGCGGCTTCATCTTCGGCGGGCCGACGGGCCCGATCTCCTTCTATCCGGACTGGGTCGTCGCCGCATCGCATCTCTTCCCGCTGACCTGGGAATATTACTTCGTGCGCGACATCATCTCGCGCGGCGCAGGCTTTGGCGACATCTCGAAGGAGTTCGGCGCCTTCCTGATCTACATGGTCGTCGCGCTCATCCTGTTCTGCGCGAAGTTCTTCTCGGCGCGGCGCGCGCTGCTGAAGCACAGGGCAAAGGAAGAGAAGCATCGCCTGCAGCAGTTGAACCTGGCCGATGGCACAGCAATGGGACAGGCGGAGTAAGGGGGAGAGTCTGATGGAAAGAGAAACACTGATCGAGGCGATAAAGACAAGAGCGCCGCAGCCCATCCGCTGCGACCGCATCCTCGTGCCGACAGATGGCTCGGGGCAGGCCTTCCGGGCCGTCAATGAAGCCATCCAGCTGGCCGCAGTGACGGGCGCGCAGCTGACGCTCCTCATGGTCGTCGACCTCAACAAGCACGTGGCGGCCTTTGAGCAGGTCAGCCTCAGCGGCTATGTGCCGGCGGAGCTCAAGATTGCGGCGTACCAGTTCCTCGCGGATCTCATGCATGTCATCCCGTCGGAGATCAAGGCGAGGACACGCGTTGAAGTCGGCAATCCAAGTGAAGTCATCTGCGATGTGGCCGACGAAGAGCAGAGCAATCTCATCGTCATGGGCTCGCGCGGTTTTGGCACGTTCCGCAGCATGCTTGTCGGCTCCGTCTCGCATTACGTCCTGCAGCAGGCGCATTGTCCCGTGCTCATCGTCAAGGGCATGCCCGATGACTGGGACGATGAGGAGAATTACCTCAAGCCTGCCGATGAGTGAACAGAGCAATGATATAAAACATGCATACCAGAATAGCAAGATGCCACCTGTTGTAAAATGTATCTACGACAGGTGGCATCTTGTTGTGTCACATAGTATAATAGAGGAGTATTATCGCAAATTGGGGAGAGGAAAGCTATGCATGTAGAATATCTGATGGGCAATGAGGCCATCGCCATGGGGGCGGTCGCAGCTGGCGTCAATGTCGTTGCCGGCTATCCGGGCACGCCTTCGACGGAGGTCCTCGAGACGGTTGCCCGACACAATTTGGATGGCAAGATCCACGTGGAGTGGTCGACGAATGAGAAGGCCGGCATGGAAGTGGCGGCGGGCGCTGCCTGGTCGGGTGCCCGCGCACTTGTGACGATGAAGCAGGTCGGCCTCAACGTCGCCTCGGACCCCTTGATGAGCCTCGAGTATCTCGGCGTCAAGGGCGGTCTCGTCGTGCTCGTCGCCGATGATCCGGGGCCGATTTCCTCGCAGACGGAGCAGGATACGCGTCACTTCGCTTCGTTTGCCAAGGTGCCGTGCTTCGATCCTTCGAGCGTGCAGGAAGCGTACGAGATGATCCAGGAAGCGTTCGACTTCTCGGAGCGCTACCACACGCCCGTCTTCCTGCGCCCGACGACGCGCATCGACCACGGCTATGCCTCCATCACGGTCAAGGATGAAAGCGAGTACTGCGTCCATGAGCCGGAAGGCTTCGAGCGCGATCCGGCGCGCTGGGTCATCTTTCCGCGCCTCTCGTACCGGGCGCATCAGGCAATCGAGCAGCGCAATGAAGAGCTTGGTGAGGTATTCTCGTCGTATGCGCGCAATCAGCTGGAGCTGGGCGGCGCTTCGTGCCGCCGCGGCATCGCGACGCAGGGCGTCAGCTACTCGTACGTCGCGGAGACGCTCGCAGAGCGGGCAGATGAGGCGAGAGAAATGCCGCGCGTGCTCAAGGTCGCGACGCCCTTCCCGTTCCCCGAGAAGCTGGCGGTGGAGTTCCTGCAGGGACTCGACGAGGTGCTCTGCATCGAGGAGCTCGACCCCGTCATCGAGCGCGCGCTCATCTTCCTCTGCGGCAAGTACCAGCTGCCCGTCAAGATCCGCGGCAAGCTCACGGGCGATATCAAGCGGGCCGGCGAGAACACGCGTGATACGGTCTACGACGACATCGCCGCCTTTATGGGATGGCCGAAGGCGGAGACCTCGGCGCTGCCGGAACCGCCCGTCTCCGTCGTGCGCCCGCCGGTCCTCTGTGCCGGCTGTCCGCACCGCGCTTCATTTTACGCGGTCAAGCGCGCGATGAAGGGGCAGAAGAGTGTCTTCTGTGGCGATATCGGCTGCTACACGCTCGGCAACGCCATGCCGCTCGACATGGTCGACACCTGCCTCTGCATGGGTGCGGGCATCGACATCGCACAGGGCATCGGCGCTGTGACGCCCGGCATGAAATGCTTTGCCTTTGTCGGCGATTCGACCTTCTTCGCCTCGTCGATCACGGGCATCATCAACGGTGTCTACAATCAGGCCGATCTCACGGTCTGCATCCTCGACAACTCGACGACAGCCATGACGGGCCATCAGCCGCATCCGGGCACGGGCCATACGATGATGGGCCAGATCGTCGACAAGGTCTCCATCGAAGAGACGCTCAAGGGCATCGGCGTCAAGACGGTGCGCACGGTCGATCCGCTTGACCTCTCGTCATCCATTGCGGCCGTCAAGGAAGTGGCAGCGAAGCCAGGGGTCAAGGCCATCATCTTCAAGTCGCCGTGCATCGCCATCGTCAAGCCGCTCGGCAAGGCCGAGGTCCTTCAGGACGCTTGCCGCAAGTGCAAGAAGTGCATCCGCGAGATCGGCTGCCCCGGCATCGTCGTCGAGGACGGCAAGATCATGGTCGACGCTTCACAGTGCACGGGCTGCGGCATCTGCGCGGACATCTGCCCGTTCGATGCCATTGCGGTCACGTCGTTTGAGAAGAGAGAAGGGAGCGCGAAATGATGCAGAAGAATATCATCCTGACGGGCGTCGGCGGACAGGGCACGGTGCTCGCCTCGAAGCTCATCGCGGCGGCCGCGATGAAGAAGGGGCTGCCCGTCATGAGCGCGGAGACGATCGGCATGGCCCAGAAGGGCGGCGCTGTCTTCAGCCACCTGCGCGTCGGCGAGGGCGTCAGGAGCCCGATGATACGGCGCGGCACGGCAGACCTCCTGCTGGCCTTCGAGCCGGCGGAAGCCGTGCGCATGCTGCCGTACCTCAGGAAGGACGGCATGGTCGTCGTCAACTCACATCCCATCATGCCCGTTACGGCGGCGCTCAAGGGCACGGATTACACGGGGGCGGAGATGGTCGCTTATCTCCGGGAGAACGCGGCGAACGTCCTCGTCCTCGACGGCCAGAAGGCTGTCGAGGCGGTCGGCAACCCGAAGACGCTCAACGTCATCATGCTCGGTGCGGCTCTTGAGAGTGGAGCGCTCGACTTCCTGACGGAAGAAGATGTGCTCGAAGCCATCCGCGAGAAAGTCAAGCCGAAGTTCGTTGCGCTCAACGAGAGGGCGCTTCGCTATGCGTTTGAACTGGCCGGCATGTGATGGATCTAGAAGATAAAGGCAGGTATTTTTATGGAAATCTCGAATGAACAGCTCGCGCTCGTCAATGAGCGCATCGCTCAGCTCCTCCATGCAGACAGCTTCTACGGCAAGCGCCTGCGCGAGCACGGCATCGACGGCGTATCCTCGCCGGAGGACTTCAAGAAACTGCCGTTCTCGGAGAAGAAGGACCTCCGCGACGCCTATCCGCTCGGGCTCATGAGCGTGCCGGAGGAAAAGATCGTGCGCATGCACTCCTCGTCGGGCACGACGGGCAAGCCCGTCATCATTCCGTATACGGCCAAGGATGTCGAGGACTGGGCCACGCAGTTTGCGCGCTGCTACGCGATGGCAGGCGTGACGAATCGCGACCGCGTGCAGATCACGCCGGGCTACGGACTCTGGACGGCCGGCATCGGCTTCCAGGCCGGCTGCGAGAAGCTCGGCGCTATGGCCGTGCCGATGGGCCCTGGCAACACGGAGAAGCAGCTCCAGATGATGATGGACATGGAGAGCACGGTCCTCTGTGCGACGAGCTCCTATGCACTGCTGCTGGCCGAGGAGATCGAGAAGCGCGGCATCAAGGACAAGATTCACCTGCGCAAGGGCATCATCGGCTCGGAGCGCTGGAGCGAGAAGATGAGGAGATCCATCTGCGAGAAGCTCGGCATCGACGCCTACGACATTTACGGATTGACGGAAGTCTATGGCCCGGGCATCGGCATCAGCTGCGACGCGCACGACGGCATCCACTACTGGGACGACTTTGTCTACATCGAGATCATCGACCCGCAGACGGGTGAGAACCTGCCCGACGGCGAGTGGGGCGAGATCGTCATCACGACGCTGCGCAAAGAGGGGGCGCCGCTCATCCGCTTCCGCACGCACGACCTCTCGCGCATCCTGCCGGGCGACTGCCCGTGCGGCAGCAAGTTCCCGCGCCTCGACACGATCCAGGGACGCACAGATGACATGGTCAAGATCAAGGGCGTCAACCTCTTCCCGAGCCAGATCGAGGAGATCCTCAAGACCTTCCCCGAGGTCTCGAGCGAATACCAGATGCACATCTCGCATCTCGACGGCAAGGACACGATGCGCCTCTACGTGGAGACGAACGGCAGCGTTGACTTCCTCGACCTCGCGAAACGCATCGCCGAGCGCGTCAAGAGCCGCATCGGCTTCACGCCGCTCGTCAAGGTCGTCGAGATCGGTGTCCTGCCGCGTTCCGAGAAGAAGACGAAGCGCGTGATCGATACACGCTATGAGTGAGCCGCAGGAAATCGTCACGGTCTGGCCTGACTTTGCAGAGGATTTCGCCTGCAAGGCCGACCGCTGCCAGCATAGCTGCTGCCGCGGCTGGGAGATCGACATCGACGAGGCGACGGCGGCGTATTATGCATCGCTGGACGGCCCCTTGGGTGAAGCGCTGCGCGCGAACATCGACGTGCAGGCAGACGGCACGCACGCCTTCCACCTGACGGCGGATGAGCACTGCCCCTTCCTGCGCGCGGACGGCCTTTGCCGCCTGATCCGCGAGATTGGCGAGGAGGCGCTATGCGAAGTCTGCACGATGCATCCGCGCTTCTTCATCATGAGTGGCGGTGTCGAGCTTGCGGGCTTTGGCCTGGCCTGCGAGAAGGCGGTCGAACTGCTGCTCTCGGCGGACAGCTTGCGCCTGCGGGCGGAGGGCGAGAGTCAGTCCTTTGACTTTGGCGCGCTGCTGGCGTTCCTCGACAAGGCGGTGCCGCGCGAGTGGCTGCTGCCGCCCGCTCGCCTGACGCTCGCACAGTTCTCGTTCTTGCTCGCGCAGATGGAGGACACCGAGCCCATTGACGACGCCTGGCCACAGCAGCTCACAGCCCTGCGCCTGGATTGCCATAAGCTGCTGCCGCGCTATGCGAAACTTCTCGTTGCGCAGGGAGCGGATGCGGCAGAGAAGCTTGTTTCCTACGTCCTCTACCGCCAGCTCGACAAGGCCGAGCGGTACGGCATGGAGGCGCTTTGCCGCTACGCGCGCTTCAACGTCGTCTTCATCTACCTGCTGGCCGCCAAGACAGAGGACCTGCCCGAAGCCGTGCGCCGCTGGTCCGAGCAGATCGAGTACGACGAAGAAAATACCGCACGCCTCATCCGGGCGTGCGGCAGAGCACCATCGTCCATTCTGTGAATCATGCCTCTGCTGAAAAATAAGTCCATGCTCAGAGCATTTCGATTATACGCTGGAGGTCAGTGGCGTTGATCGCTGAGATGGCAGGCAGGAAGTATAGCAGGTACTCCGTGTAGCCGAAACTGGGGTTTTGGCGCACGGAGTCTTTTTGTGCCATTTTCTTGCTGCCTGCAGCCCGAACCGGTACAATAGAAGGAACGAAGAGAATCGTGAGGAGATGTGAAGATGCGGCAGCGTTTGGTCATGCATGTGGATATGGATGCGTTCTTTGCTTCAATTGAGCAGCGCGATCACGAGGAGTATCGTGGGAAGCCTCTGATCGTCGGCGGGCTCTCGGGGCGCGGTGTTGTCTCAACCTGCTCCTACGAGGCGCGGCGCTTTGGCGTGCACTCGGCGATGCCGATCGTGCGGGCGAAGCGGCTCTGCCCGCAGGGCATCTTCGTCGAGGGAGACTATGCGCACTACCGCGCGGTGTCGGATGAGATTTTCGCCATCTTCTCGCGCTATGCGCCTGTCGTCGAGCCGCTGTCCATCGACGAGGCCTTCCTCGACCTTACGGGCATGGAGCTCCTGATGAAGACGCCGCGCAGCTATGCAGAGCGACTCAAGGCGGAAATACGCGGGAAGACAGGGCTTGTCGCCTCTGTCGGCATCGCGCCGAATAAATTCCTCGCGAAATTGGCCTCGGATCTCGAGAAGCCGGACGGCCTCGTCATCATCACGGAGGAGGGGAAGCAGGCCGTCCTCGACCCGCTGCCAGTCGGCCGCATCTGGGGTGTCGGCGAGAAGACGGCAGCCAGGCTCGAAGCGCTGCGCATCCGCACGATCGGCCAGCTGCGCCGGACGCTGCGCGAGAAGCTCGTCCGCAGCCTCGGCGCGCACATGGCGGACCACCTGCTCGCGCTGGCCTCGGGCATCGACGCGCGCCCTGTGGCGCCGCGCGAAGCGGCGAAGTCCATCGGCAAGGAGGTCACATTTCCGGCAGATATCGAGTCCGCCGAGGAAGTGGAGCGGGTACTTCTCGATCTTTCCGAGAAAGTCGGCTACCGCCTGCGCCGCAAGGGTGTGAAGGGGCGGACCATCCAGCTCAAACTGCGCCTCAGCGATTTCCGCACCTACACGAGGAGCCGCACGCTGCCCGAGGCAACGTGCTACGACCGGGAAATCTACGAGACGGCGCTTGCGCTCTGCCGGGCGCTCGGCGTGCATCAGGGCGTCCGCCTGCTCGGCATCTCTGTCTCTGGCTTTGACACATCCGGCGCCATCTCGCTCTTTCGCGAGGAAGTACACAAGGAGAGTCTTTACGCTGCTATCGACGCCATCAAGAAGCGCTTCGGTGAGCAGGGCATCACCAAGGCGCATCTGCTCAAGAAAGATTGTGCAGGTGATGGCGATAAAGATGGCGAGGTGTGAAAAATATTATAGGAAAAGGGCAGTAAGTCTGCTAGAATAAGAGAAGATACGATACGACTCCGAGCGAAATCCGCTAAGGCCGGACATCATGGTCTGGCTATGTGGATGAGCCAGGGTCCCGGGGGAAACGCCGGGGCCTTCCGTGATTGAAAAGGGGCGAAATCCAAGGGGCGAAGACCATCCTTTTGCAATTGCGGGAGGATGGTCTTTTTGATTGATTTTTGATGATTCGCACAATATGCACGTGTGCAGCAGATAGGAGAGATGAGCGCGATGAAGGAAATCAGGACAGTCGATGCAGTCGGGCAGGTGCTCTGCCACGATATCACGCAGATCGTGCGCGGCGTGACGAAGAATGCGCGGTTCCGCAAGGGCCACGTGATCCGGGAAGAGGACGTCCCCGTGCTTCTGTCGCTCGGCAAGGACCACATCTATGTCTGGGACGAGGATGCGACGGAGATGCACGAGAATGAGGCGGCCGATGTCCTGCGCGAGCTCTGCCAGAACGAGCATATGACGGCGACGGCGCCGAAGGAGGGCAAGATCGAGCTCATCGCGGACTGCGACGGCGTCTTCCAGGTTGCTGAAGACCGCTTTGACGCAGTCAATGAACTCGAGGATGTCACGATCGCGACGCTCGCGCAGAACATGCCGGTCAAGAAGGGCATGAAGCTTGCGGGCATGCGCGTGACGCCGCTCTTCATTGCGCGCGAGAAGATGGAGGAGGTACGCCGCACGGCAGGTACAGAGCCGCTCCTGCGCCTGCTGCCGTACCGCAAGGATCTCAAGGTCGGCGTCGTGACGACAGGCACGGAGGTCTTCCTCGGCCGCATCGAGGACACGTTCACGCCGGTCATCGCGGCAAAGCTCAAGAAATTCGGCCTGACGATCGCGGAGCACCGTCTGTCGGATGACGTGACGGAGCACACGAAGGCGGCTATCGAGGAGCTCCTGGACCTCGGCATGGACATCATCCTCTGCACGGGCGGCATGAGTGTCGACCCCGACGACCGCACGCCGGCGGCCATCCGCGATGCCGGCGTCGACATCGTGACGTACGGAGCACCTGTGCTGCCGGGCGCGATGTTCCTGCTCGGCTACTCTGCGCGCGAGGGACGCGAGGTCACGGTCATGGGCCTGCCTGGCTGCGTCATGTTCGACAAGGCGACGGTCTTCGACATGATCCTGCCGCGCGCGATTGCCGGTGACCGCGTGACGCGCAAGGAGATCCGCCACTTCGGCATCGGCGGCCTTTGCATGCGCTGCGAGATCTGTCGCTATCCCATCTGCCCCTTCCAGAAGTAAAGCGAGGTTGCTCATGCAGGATATTTCTCTGGAGCAGGCCATCTCGGTCATGCTCGAACACACGAAGAAAATCGAAGCCGTCGAGGAGGTGCCTCTCTTGGAGGCGCTCGGGCGCGTCCTCGCTGAGGATGCCGTCGCGACATTTGACAATCCGCCGTTCGACCGCTCGCCGCTCGACGGCTACACCTTTGCGGCCGCCGGCACGAAGGGGGCGACGAAGGAGGCACCGGCTGCCTTCACGGTCATCGGCGAGGAGTGCGCCGGGGATTTCTTCGCGGCAGAAGTGCCAGCGGGCTCGGCTGTGCGCCTGATGACGGGCGCGGCCATCCCAAAGGGCTGTGACTGCGTCGTGCGCCAGGAAGATGTCACGGTGGAGGATGGTCGCATTTTTGTGCCGTACGAGCTCCACCATCACGAGAACTACTGCTTTGCGGGCGAGGATGTCCGCAAGGGGACAAGGGCTGTCGAGCGTGGCACGGAGCTCACGGCGGCACATCTCGGCGTGCTCGCGAGCCTGGGATTCGGCACGGTCAAGGTCCTCCGCCGTCCGCGCGTCGCGATCGCGAGCACGGGCGATGAGCTCGTGCTGCCGGGTGAGCCGCTGCGCCCCGGCAAGATCTACAACAGCAACCTCTACGCTCTCGCGGGCAGACTGCGGGAGATGGGCTTCTGCCCCGAGGTGATCGGCATCCTGCCGGACGATGCGCAGCAGGCGGCTTCTGTCATCGCGGACTGCAGGGGGAAAGTCGACCTCTTCCTGACGACGGGCGGCGTCTCGGTCGGCAAGAAGGACATTATGCACGAGGTCGTCCGCCTCATCGGCACGCGACTCTTCTGGCGCGTCTGCATCAAGCCGGGCGCTCCTGTCATCGCCTACACGGTCGGCGACATGCTCGGCATTGCGCTCTCGGGCAATCCATTCGCGTCCTACGCGACGTTCGAGCTCCTGACGCGCCCCGTGCTTGCAAAGCTCGCAGGCCGCAGTTCTGTTGCAGGCCGTGCGGTCGGGGGCTTCCTCGCCGATGCGTTCCCGAAGCCGAGCTACGGGCGGCGCTTCATCCGCGCGCATTACGAGGCGGGCATCTTCGAGATCCCGGCGCAGCACGACTCGGGCTCGCTCTTCTCGGCGGCTGGCTGCAATGCGCTGATTGACATCCCGGCCGGCACGGGGCCTCTCATGGCTGGCACGCGGGTCAAGGGCGTTCTTCTTTGAGGTGATAGTATGTACGACCGCTACCAACGAAAAATCGAATACGTGCGCATCTCGCTGACGGACCGCTGCAACCTGCGCTGCCGCTACTGCATGCCAGAAGATGGCGTCGAGAAACTCCGGCACGAGGACATCCTGCGCTTTGACGAGATCGTCCGCATCGTGCGGGCGCTGGCCTCGCTCGGTGTGCGCAAGGTCCGGCTGACGGGCGGCGAGCCGCTGGTCCGGCGCAACGTCGTCGAGCTCGTGCGCGAGATCCGCTCGGTGCCGGGCATCGAGTCCGTCGCGCTGACGACGAACGGGGTCCTGCTTGCGGACATGGCCGCGGAACTCGTGCGCGCCGGGCTCACGGGCGTCAACATCAGCCTCGACACGCTCAAGGCGGCTTCCTTTACGGAGCTCACGCGGCGCCCGTTCTTTGTGCGCGTCGAAGATGGCATCGAGGCCATCGCGGCGACGGGGCTCCGCGATGTCAAGTTCAACTGCGTGCCGATCGCAGGCGTCAATGAGGCGGAATTGCCGGAACTCGTCGCGCGCTTCACGCGTGAGCGACCCTGGAAGTTCCGCTTCATCGAGCTCATGCCGATCGGCTGCGCCTACGAGGCGGGGCTCAGAGGCCTGCCGATGGCGGAGGCCAGGAGCAGCCTTGAGGCTGCGTTTGGCCCGCTGCGGCCCGTCCTGCCGGAGCGCGGCGTGCACGGCCCTGCCGTCTACTACCAGGCCGCGGGCTTTGCGGGGCAGATCGGCTTCATCGATGCGATGGAGCATCAATTCTGTTCCTCGTGCAACCGCGTGCGGCTGACGGCGGAGGGCTTCCTGAAGCTCTGCCTCAATGCGAGGACGGGCATGGACCTCCGGGGACTGCTGCGTAGCGGCATGAGCGACGACGGGCTCAGACATGCCCTGCAGCAGGCAATCTACCACAAGCCGCAGGAACATTATTTCAAGGCGGCATCGTATGACGAGAAGGACAGCCGGGCCATGTATCAGGTCGGCGGCTGATGGCAAGCGGATAGCGATAGAAGCATATCCGGATAGAATGGAGGATACTCATGGGAACGATCAAGGCACTCTGCATCAGTGAGAAGAAGGGCACGCTCAAGACGCCGGTACACAAGGCGCTCTTCCAGACGGAATGGGGCATGGTCGGCGATGCGCATGCGGGCAGGTGGCACCGCCAGGTCAGTTTCCTCGGGCTCGCGGAGATCGAGGCGTTCCGCAAGCGCGGCATCGATGTCAAGCTCGGCGCCTTCGGCGAGAACATTGTCGCGGAGGGCTTCCGCTTCAAGGATCTGCCGGTCGGCACGCGCCTGCGCGCCGGCGAAGTCTGGTTCGAGATCACGCAGATCGGCAAGGAATGCCACAAGAGCTGCGCGATAAGGAGCCAGGTCGGCGACTGCATCATGCCGCGCGAGGGCGTCTTCGCGCGCGTGCTGCACGGCGGCTGGATCGAGGAAGGCGATGCGCTTGAGATCACAGAAGAGAAAATCCCTCTCGATGCGGCCATTATCACGGCGAGCGACAAGGGCAGCAAGGGGCTGCGCGAGGACGAGAGCGGCGCGAAGGTGCAGGAGATGCTCGAGGCAGCTGGCTACACGGTGGCTGAGAAGGTCATCCTGCCTGACGAGCAGCACGCCATCGAGCACAAGATGCGCTCCTTCGGCGACCGCGGCATCGCGCTCGTCGTCACGACGGGCGGCACGGGCTTTTCGGTCCGCGACGTCACGCCCGAGGCGACGCTTGCCGTCTGCGAGCGCCTGGCGCCGGGCATCCCCGAGGCAATGCGCGCCCTCTCGATGCAGGTGACGCACCGCGCGATGCTGAGCCGCGCACAGGCCGGCATCTACAAGCGCACGCTCATCGTCAATTTGCCGGGCAGCCGCAAAGCCGTCGAGGAATGCCTGGGCTTCGTGCTGCCGGAGTTCTTGCACGGCATCGAGATTCTGCGCGGCGATGCCGGTGAATGCGCGCGCAAGTGACGCGACAGAGGAGAGACGATCGTGGAATTTTCGGATGCTTCACTGCTGATCATCGCGGGCGGCAAGAGCTCGCGCATGGGGCGCGATAAGCGCTTCCTGCCATATGATGGCGAGGGGCTGCTCGAGCGGCTCGCGCGCAGGGCGGCAGCCCTGCCCTTTGCGGAGCGCTGCCTCTGCGTGGAGGAAAGGACGCCTGCCCTGCAGGATATCGCTGAGCGCTATGGCCTGACGCTCGTCGAAGACGGTGTGCAGGGCCGGGGTCCGATGGAAGGCCTGATGCGCGGCCTGTCGCAGATCGAAGCGGACTATGCGCTGGCCGTCTCGTGCGATATGCCGTTCCTCGAGCTCGCGGAGCTCCGGCCTCTCTTGAAGGCAGCGGAGGAGGGAAGCTGTCAGGCCGTCCTGCCTCGCGCAGGGCGCCGCCAGCCGCTGGCAGCCCTCTATCGCCGGGACCTCTCAGCGCGCTTTGCAGAGGCCCTCGCGAGGGGGGAGCGCAAGCTCGGCATCGTCATAGACTCTGTCCCGCACGCTTATGTGGATTTCCCGGACGCGGCGCTGTTCTTCAATGTCAACACCGTTGCCGACTGGCATCTGGCCTGCGGGCGCATGGCCAATGAACGGCGCAGCCGCCCGCTCGTGACGATCTCGGCGCCCGTCTCGAACACGGGCAAGACGACGTTCATCGAGCGCGTGCTGCCGGAGCTTCGCGCGCGGGGCATCCGCGTCGGCGTTGTCAAGGGCGACTGCCACGGCTACGATGTCGACGAGCGGGGCAAGGACAGCTGGCGCTTCAAGGAGGCGGGCGCCGCGGGCGTTGCCGTCGTCTCGCCGAACGGCTACTTTATCGAGCAGCGGACGGAAACGAGGGCTGACCTCGTCGCGATAGCCGCAAGGCTCACAGATGTCGACCTTGTGCTCATCGAGAGCCGCCGCCATGGCACGGCCCCGCGCATCGAGCTCTTCCGCGAGCGCGGCGAGCTCACGCTGCCTTGTGATGCAGCGGCCTGCTTCACCAAGCCGCAACAGGGATTGACGGAGGTCAGGGAATACGCCCTCGACGATGCGGTGAAGGCGGCAGAGGTCATCGCCTTCCTCATGGGGAATAAGCGAATAGGTGTTTGAAATCAGGTGACAGCCTGCTCATTCGAGCAGGCTGTTTTTTGTGTCAGGATGGATTTCCATCGCATCTGTGAAAAAAGTTGTTTACAAGCGGATTAAGAAGTGCAATAATGATAAAGAATGATACGAAACCATATTAATAAATTTTAATAATGCAAAATAGGAGGAAGCTATGGTGCAGGCAAGAGAGGAAGAACTCATCGATTACCCCGTCATCCGCTATGTGAGCGAGAAGGATTCCTTTGTGGACGATCACAAGTACACATCTATGGAGTGCTATCTTGACATCTACCTCAATGGAAAGCGCTTTACGACATCGTTCTGTTCACCGGGTGACCACACGGACCTCGTCATCGGTATCATGGCGCAGATGGGACAGATCCGCACGTACGACGACATCGTCCGCATGGATATCGACGAGGAGACGCTGCAGGCCGCGGTCGTGACGACGGCGGAGGCACAGGCATGGGCCGCCGGCAATGCGACAGACCCGCGCTATTTCCGCGCCCGTGAGATCCTGGACTGCGAGCCGGAGAAGATTTTCGAACGTCCGCGCGATGTGCGCTTCAAGGCTGGCGATATCCTCGCCTGTGCCGACAAGCTGCTCGCAGAACTCGCGGCGACACATGAGAAGACGAACGGCGTGCACAGCGGCATCATCTGGGACCAGCAGGCCGAGAAGATCCTCGTCTTCCGCGAGGACATCGGCCGCCACAACGTATTCGACAAGCTCTACGGCTGGACGCTGCGCCATCACATCGACATCACGGACAAGATCATCATCTTCAGCGGGCGCTGCTCGTCGGAGATGATGATGAAGCTCGGCCGCATGGGCATCTCGACGGTTGCGGCAAAGTCCGTGCCGACGACGCTCTCGCTGGCGCTCGCCAAGAAGCTCGGCATCACGCTCGTCGCGCGCATGGCCCCGGGCAGCTTCTGCGTCTACACGAATCCGCAGCGCATCATCTGCTGACCGGTTGCTTACATCGATGTAAATACCATTTACATAAATACACGTATCAAAGGAGAGAGATAAAATGGATTTGAGCAGACGCGATTTTCTCAAGGCCACCGGCATCGGCGGCATCGGTCTGGCACTTTCCAGCCTCGGCTTCGACCTCACTGAGGCCAAGTCAGCAGCTCACACGTTCAAGCTCAAGGGAGCACGTGAGTTCACGTCAATCTGCCACTTCTGCGCCTGCGGCTGCGGCGTCATCGGCTATGTGAAGGACGGCAAGCTCATCAACCTCGAGGGTGCGACGGACAGCCCAATCAATCGCGGTGCGCTCTGCAGCAAGGGACTCGGCTACGCGACGATCCCGAACTCGAAGGAGCGCGCGACGAAGCCGCTGTACCGCGCACCGGGGAGCGACCACTGGGAGGAGATCAGCTGGAATGAGGCCATCGACCGCGCGGCAAAGGCCATGAAGAATGCCCGCGAGAAGGGCTGGAAGCAGACCGAAGAGATTGACGGCGAGACGTATGAGGTCCGCCGCACGGACGGGCTCGCCTTTATCGGCGGCTCTCAGATCAACAACGAGGAATGCTACCAGAATATCAAGATGGCCCGCGCACTTGGCGTCGTCTACATCGATAACCAGACGCGCGTCTGCCATGCCAACACGCCGCCGGCGATGAGCGCTGCCTTCGGCCGCGGTGCCATGACGAACCCGTGGGGCGACCTCAAGAACACGAAGCTCGTCTGGATCGAGGGCTCGAACCTCGCGGAATGCCATCCGATGGGCCTCAAGAATGTCATGAAGGCGCGTGAGCAGAACGGCACCAAGATCGTCCATGTCGACGTCCGCTACACGCGCACGTCGAAGATCGCGGACGAGTTCTTCCAGCTGCGCCCGGGCACGGACATCGCCTTCATGGGCTACATCATCTCGCAGATGCTCGAGCGTGAGAAGTTCGACAAGGATTACGTGCTGCGCAATACGAACGCTGCCTGCCTGCTGCGCGACGACTTCTCGTTCCACGACGGCCTGTTCTCCGGCTTCGATGAGGCCAAGAAGTCGTACACGGACAAGAAGAGCTGGGGCTATGCGCTCGGCGCGGACGGCAAGCCGCAGAAGGCCGATGATCTCTTTGCACCGAACACGGTCCTCTCGCGTCTCAAGGAGTTCTACAGCCGCTACACGGTCGAGGTGGTCTCGAATGTCACGGGCATGCCGGCCGATGACATCCAGCGCGCTGCCGACATCTGGGTCAACCACGAGGGCCCGGCCATCATCATGTACGCGCTCGGCATGACGCAGCATACGATCGGCGTCCAGAACATCCGCTGCTTCACGATCATGCAGCTGCTCAAGGGCAACATCGGCATCCCGGGCGGCGGTATCATCGCCATGCGCGGGCAGCCAAACGTTCAGGCCTCGACGGATTTTGGCATCGAGTTCAACATGCAGCCGGGTTACCTCGTCGCGCCGACGCACAAGACGAACACGCTCGCGAAGTGGACGGATGCCTTCGGCACGTTCCGCCGCAAGTGGTACGTCAACATGACGAAGGCATGGTTCGGCGAGCACGCGACGGCCGAGAACGACTACGGCTTCAATTACGGCGCCATCCGCAACGGCAATCATCCAGATTCCATCTACGCAATCTTCGAGGATGCATGGCGCGGCACGATGCACGCGCTCTACCTCTGCGGCCAGAACCCGCACGTGACGAATGCCAATGCCGGCCTCGTCCACGACGGCCTCTGCAAGATGGACTCCCTCATCGTGCAGGATATCTTCATCAATGAGACGGCGGAGTTCTGGAACCGTCCGGGCGACAATCCGGCCGACATCCAGACGGAGGTCATCTTCCTGCCGGCCTGCTCCTACCTCGAGCGCGAGGGCTCCATCACGAACTCGATGCGCCTGATCCAGTGGCGAATGAAGGGCCCGGATACACTCGGCGATTCGAAGCCGGACTACGAGATCAACGACATGCTCTGGAAGCGCATCCGCGAGCTCTACGCGGACTCGACGGACAAGAAGGACGATCCGATCAAGTTCATGACCTGGGACTACCGTGAGGACCACTACCTCGAGGACATCATGAAGGAGATCAGCGGCTACGATGTCGCGACGGGAACGGTCGTCAACGGCATCGGCGAGCTCAAGGACAACGGTGAGACGGCCTCTGGCATGTGGATCTACGCAGGCTACTACGGCCGCGAGGGCAATATGACGGCGCGCCGCGGTCAGGAAGACCCGGGCAATATCGGCATCTTCCCAAAGTTCGGCTGGGCATGGCCGGACAACATCCACATCCTCTACAACCGCGCTTCGTGCCTCGCAGACGGCAGCCCCGCAGACAAAGAGCATCCGCTTGTCTGGTGGGATGCGGCAGCGGGTAAGTGGACGGGCTACGATGTGCCGGATGTCGGCAATCGCACGGCCGGTCCCTCGACGCCGGCAGGCCAGAAGCCGTTCCGCATGAACGGCGAGGGCATCGCGCGCATCTACGCTGCACCGTATCAGGATAAGAATCCGGACGGTACGACGCGCGACGCATCCTCGACGCCGGTCGACGGTCCAATCCCCGAGCACTACGAGCCGTTCGAGAGCCCGACGCACAATGCGATGCACGAGAATGAGAACGCACAGCACAACCCGTGCATCAAGTACCCGCGCCTGCCGGAGAAGCAGCCAATCGGCACGAAGGACAAGTTCCCGTACGTGCTCTGCAGCTCGGGCATCGCGGAGCACTGGTGCTCCGGCACGGTCACGCGCAACATCCCGTGGCTCAATGAGCTCGTCAAGGAGAACTTCATCGAGATCAGCGAACAGCTCGCCAAGAAGATCGGCGTCAAGGCCGGCGACAAGGTCAAGGTCAGCTCGGCCCGTAGCTCTGTCGTCGTCAAGGCGATGGTCACGAAGCGCGCGCAGCCGCTGACGGTCAACGGCGAGGAGACGCACATGGTCTGGATGCCGTACTCCTTCGGATTCAAGGGCCTCTCGACGGGCCCAAGCACGAATTACCTGACGAATGACGCGCTCGACCCGAACTCCGAGGAACAGGAGTTCAAGGCTTGCCTCGTCAACGTAGAGAAGGCATGAGGTATTGATGATGGAAAAGAATCGAAAGGATTGCCAGGCGATGTGGCAGGACTATTTCGCGCAGCATGGCTATCTCGAGCAGACGGCCGGCTGGCAGCTCGCACTCGAGGGCCTGCTTGGCGAAGCGCTGACGCCTGTCGCGTTTCCCGAGAAAGCATCCTGGAAGGCGATGACGAAGGACGGCCTGCCGCTCTTGCAGCACAGCGAGCTGCAAGAGCATATGGCCGAAGCAGCGGCAGCCTCATTCGGCCGCGCCATCTCCGAGCTGCTCGCGAGCGAGCAGCTGACGATGCCGGACGGATTGCGCCAGTCGCTCGCCTCGATGCGCACATTTAAAGATACGCCGGAGGAGGCAGCTGCTTTCTTTGCGTCGCTTCTCCAGCAGGCGGATGCGCGCATCCATGCTTTCGCAGAAGCGCGCGGACTCCATGAGACGGGCCTGCGCCTCCTGGGCTGGGCTGTCGTCGATGCGCTCGTGCCGGCGGAGGCCAAGGATGCAGCCGTCTGGGAAGAGCTCGAGTGGAAGCGCAATTACTGCCCGGTCTGCGGCAGGCCACCTGTCTTGGCTGTCCTGCGCAAGGAGCAGCAGGGCCGCGCGCTTCCTCGTCTGTGACGGCTGCCACACGGTCTGGCCGTACGCGCGCGTTGGCTGCGCCTACTGCGGCAACCAGGACCTCGAGAAGATGAAGGTGCTGGAGCCGGAGGGGGAAGAAGAGATGCGTCTCGACGTCTGCGAGGAATGCCACACATACCTCAAGACGTATCAGGGCGGCAAGCAGATGGACCCGAAAGCGCCGGACGGTCCGGATGCATCTGAGATCATCTACCGGCACGACTGGGCGACGCTCCACCTCGACCTCCTGGCTCAGGAGCAGGGGCTCGTGAAGCGGGGCAGCGTACTGCTGGCCGCTGCGCCGGTTTTCGATGAAGGGGAGGAAAAGTAAATGGCACAAGAAATGGCAATGCTGCACGACATCGCGCGCTGCAGCGCCTGCAGGGCCTGCATGGTTGCCTGCAAGCAGTGGCATGACCTGCCGGCTGACATGTCGACCCCGTTCGAGGGTCAGTATCAGTCGCATGCCACACTGACACCGACGACGTGGAACCTCATCCGCATGACGGAGTGCACGGACGCGAAGGGCAAATTCCACTGGGATTTCGTCAAAGTCCAGTGCATGCACTGCGGCGATCCCGCCTGCGCGAAGGGCTGCCCGGAGGAGGCCATCGACAAGCTCGACTCGGGTGCTGTCGTCATCAACGCCGACAAGTGCGTTGGCTGCGGTTACTGCGTGGTCAACTGCCCGTTCGACGTCCCGAAAATCAACAAGGAGACGCACAAGTCGACGAAATGCGACCTCTGCTTCGATCGCATCGAAGAGGGCATGACGCCGTCGTGCGCCAAGACCTGCACGGCCGATGCCCTGCAGTTCGCACCGTACGAGGAGATCGAGGAGATCGTGCGCCAGCGCGTCAAGGAGCTCCAGGAAGACGGCTATCCGGATGCCAACGTGTTCAACCCGCAGGGCGTCGGCGGCGTCCACATGATCTACGTGCTGCCGGAGAAGCCGGAAGTCTACGGCTTCTCCGGCAGGCCAAGACGCCTGTCTCCATCGACATCTGGAAGGACGTCGTGCGCCCGCTCGGCAAGGTCGCCGGTGTCGGTGCGCTCGTTGGCCTGCTCGGCCTCGCTGCCGTCAAGGGCATGAGGGGCAAGAAAGACGATGACGAGAACGGGAAGGGGGAGAAGTGATGTCCAAGAACGTAACCTACATCAAGCGCCATAAGAAGGGGTTCATTTACTTCCACTGGATCAACGCCGTGACGTTTTTCCTGTTGTTCCTGACGGCGATGCCGCTCTATACCAATAAGTTCCTGTTTCTCTACGAGGCTTTCGGTGCAGAGACGCTGCAGACCATGCACCACATGCTCGGCGTCATCTTCATCCTGAATCCGATCGTCGCCCTGCTCATCACGGCGCGTTCCGGCATCATGACGCTGATCCGCGAGGTCCTGCACTTCGACAAGGACGATGTGAAGTTTCTCGTGAAGTTCCCGGCAGAGCTCATTGGCAAGGAGCCGGAGGGCATGCCGAAACAGGGCTTCTACAACGGCGGTGAGCGCATGAACATCCTGCTGCAGGCGCTGCTGTGGCTCGGCTTCGTCGTCTCGGGCCTCACGCTCTGGCTCGGTGCCGGTCACATCTCGCCGGCCATTCGCACCTGGATGATCCCGCTGCACAGCATCTGCGCCGGCCTCGGCTTTGCCGCAGCGATTGGCCACATCTACCTGGCCATCGGCGTCAATCTGGATTCGTTCCAAGGCATGCGCGATGGCACGGTCAAGGAGAGCTATGCCAAGCATCACCATGCAAAATGGGTCGAGGGCCTCGAGAAAGAGGGCAAGCTCGAGACGGTGGAGCGCACGGTCAAATAAGACAGGCTATCCATCTGCCACTCTTTCCATAAAAAAATCCTGCTGCATCGCTTTGCAGCAGGATTTTTTCGTGGGCTGGCGAATACCAATAATGTATTCGATTCAGTGAGTTAAGTGAGTGAGTTAAGTGAGAAAGAAGGGATCAATCATGATCTGCAGGAAATGTGGCTGCATGCTGGAATCGGGGACGCGGATCTGTCCCTTCTGCGGCGAGCCCGCGACGCTGGCGGCCAGTCCTGTCTCGGAGGGACTGCCAGAGCTCGTGCTGCTCAAGGATTTGGCGCCGGTGCCGGCGACGCGCAAGGAGACGCTCGTGGAGCTGCGGCGCCTTGCGCCGTATTTTGAGGAGCTTGACGACAAGTACGCGACGCTCGCCGATCTCTGGCTCAAGTCGGCCTGCTGGCAGCAGCCGTCCAAGGTGCGCTGGATTATCGGCGGCTTCCTGCTGGCGCTCTTGCTCTACCTGATCGTCGGCATCCACCTGCCGGCGATGGCCGCCTGGATCTTCGTCGCGCTCTGGGGCGTGATCTCCTACTTCGGCTACAGCCGTTCCGCCTCGCATTACGCATCGTGTCTCCGGCAGAATGAGCGCGCCATTCGCGATATCGAGAACACGATACGCCGCCACTACAATGAGGCGAAGGACTGCTTCCTACCGCTCGACTACACGGCCCCCTCTGTGCTGCGCGAGCTCATCGCGGGCCTCGACTCCGGCATGATCGCCTCGTTCGAGGATTACCGCATCAATAATTGAGGCAAAGAAATGCTGCATCATATCCATGATGCAGCATTTCTTATTGCAATTTTGGCCGGTCAGCCGATGATCCAGGAGACGAAGTAGATGCAGAACGGGATCGTCACGCAGGCGATGCCGATGACATCGATGTAGACGCCCGTGCGGATCATCTTCGTGATGGGAATGTAGCCCGAGGCGTAGACGATGGCGTTCGGGGGCGTCGAGACTGGCAGCATGAAGCCGAGCGATGCCGAGAGCGCGATGGCGACCGAGATGGGGACGGGGTTCATGCCGGCCGAGATGGCGGCCGTGATGGCCAGCGGGCCAATCATGTTCGTCGCGGCCGTATGGCTCGTGAGCTCCGAGAGCAGCAGGGCCATGATGGAGAAGATGGCGACCATGGCGATGGCAGATGGCTCGCCGCCCATCATCGCGATGATGCCGTCGCCGACCCACTTCGAGAGGCCTGTCTTGTACATCATGCCGCCCATCGCGAGGCCGCCGCCGAAGAGAATCAGCGTTCCCCACTCGATGCCGTCACGCGCGTCCTTCCACATCAGCGTGAACTCGCGCTTCCTTGAAGTTGACGGGCAGCAGGAAGAGCATCAGGGCGCCGAGCATGGCGGCGACAGCCTCAGGGAAGAGGCGGTTGTACATCTTGAGCACCGGCGAAGTGCTGCCGAGTGCGATCGAGAGAAAGCCCGGCAGGATCCAGAGTACGACGGAGACGCCAAAGCAGATGACCGTGTTCTTCTGGGCGCGCGTCCAGTGGCCGAGTTCGCGGAGCTTGTCCTGGATGAACTGCTCAGCACCCTCAATCTTCGTGACATCGGCCGGGAACATGCGCGCGAGCATGACGTAGGCGATGATGAAGTAGAGGACCATCGCAATGACGCCCCAGGTCATCCACTCGAAGAAGGAGACGTGGATGTCGCACATCTGGTCGAGGAAGCCGAGCATGATGAGGTTCGGTGGCGTGCCGATCGGCGTCAGGACGCCGCCAATCGAGCAGGCATAGGCCGTCATGAGCATGAGTCCAGTCGCGTACTTGTAGTCGTAGAGGTCGATGTTGCGGCCGCTTGCCGCAAACATCTCCTTGATGGAGGCGAGCAGGCCGAGGCAGATCGGGAACATCATGGCCGCCGTGGCCGTGTTGCTGATCCAGCCGGAGCAGAGCGCCGCGGCGAGACCGATGGCCAGGAAGATGCGGCGCGGATTGGAGCCAACCCAGGACCGCGATAGCAGCCAGTAGGCGAAGCGCTTGTCGATGCCGTGTATCATCATGGCCTTCGCGAGGATGAAGCCGCCCATGAACAGGAAGATCATGGGATTGGCAAAGGCGGCGAATGCCATGCTGACGGGGACGACGCCCGTCATGACGGCGAGCGTCGGGCCGATGAGGGAGGTGACAGGGATGGAGACGGGCTCCGTGATCCACCAGATGGCGACGAGGACCATGATGGAGAGGAGTTTATGCGCTTCGAGCGTCAGCCCGTCGATCGGCGTGAAGAATACGAGCAGGGCCAGCAGCGGGCCGCCGAACAGGCCGACCGTGCGGCGGCAGTCAAAGAGCTGCTCCGCTCGCTTGACGGACAGGGTTTCCTGGTTGATCTTGTTCATGGATGATGCCTCTTGTTCTGTATGTCGTGTTTCATGTTGAGTGGATATCCTGTTGACTGCGCATGTCTTTGTGTTACATATCTTATGATATAGAAATATCTGAACTTTTTCGATAGCATCGTGCGGGAATGGCTTCAGAGCCTCCTCAATCTTCTTGGATGTAGCGCTTGTCGAGCAGATCCTTGACCGTGCGCTGCTTGTTGTTCTCGATGTAGCGGTGGATGAAGATGTTCGGGATGGCGACGCCGATGGCGATGCCGATGATGATCGTGACGGCCTCGACACCATTGCGCATCATGGTGAGCAGGGCAGATGCGGTGATGTCCTGGATGTTGAGCAGGGCGAAGAGCACGCGGTAGAGCAGCACGCCAGGAATCATCGGGATGGCGGACGGGATGGTCAGGATGATGTTCGGTGCGTGGAACCAGTGGATGGCCTTGAGCGCGAGGACGCCGACGACGGCCGCGCCGAGGAAGGAACCGGCTGTCTGCGAGAAGCCGAGCTGCAGGACCATGATGTTGCGCAGCAGGACGGTGATGATGCCGCCGACGGCGACGACGGGCAGCAGCCGTCGCGGGATGTTGAAGATGATGGAGAAGCCCATCGCGGAGATTGCGGCGGCAATGGCCTGCGAGAAGTAGATGTTATCGGGCAGCAGGCTGACCGCCGTGAAGTCGGCGATATTGCCGAGGCGGATGGCAATGACGATGCCGAACGTCATCGCGCCGACAATCAGCAGGGTGTGGATGGCCCGCGTCATGCCCGAGACGATGAAGTTGTTGAGAAAGTCGTCGACGGCGTTGATGAGCGGGATGCCCGGGACGAGGAAGAGCGTGCAGGATATCAGCGGATACCAGTTCATGGATCCCGTCAGGAATTGCGTGGCCCAGGCAAACATCGTCGTCGCGAATGAGGTGATGGCGATGACGGCGTACGTGTTGAACGCATAGCTGGCACAGAGCCTCCTGACGTAGAAGCCGAGGAAGGCGCAGACGGCCGTGAGCACGAAGTCGAGCCAGCTGCCGCCGAAGAGTTTGCAGAAGCCGCCGCAGGCCGCGCCGGCGCCGAAGGCCGTGAGCCAGACCGGATAGTTGCGCGGCTTGTTCTTGATGTGCAAGAGATGGCGCTCGAATTCATGCAGCGAGTAATTCTTCTCGAGTGCGCGCCAGGTCAGCTTGCTGATGGCCGTCAACGTCGTCATGTTGATGCCGTGCGTCGTGCACTTGCGGAACTCCGTGTAAGAGTGCTGCTCGTCGTTGACGTTGAGCATCAGCGTCGTATACATGACATGCTGGTGGATGCGGTCTTTCGGGATGCCCATGTAGGCCGCGGTGCGCATCATGTTGCGCACCGTGCGGTCGCTGTCCGCGCCGTTCTCCATCAACATCTGGCCCGTGTGCAGCAAGAGATGCATCTTCGTGCCGATTTCGGCGAAGGGCTCCTTGAGCACCTTTTCGTCTTTCGTCTCCATGATCCTGCCTCCTTTTTCTGCTGTTCTTCATGAAGCGAGACTATACTAGATAAAATTCCATTAAAATTATACAATGCAGGGCAGGGGCTTTCAAGAAGGCAATAATAATTGACTAAACAAAGTATTCCCATCCGGGCCGCTGTCTGCTATAATCGGGACAGTAGAATAAAGGAGGTGTTTCTCGTTGTATCCTTGGAAGAAGAAATTGCTGGCCGTGCTCGTCTGCGGCGCGCTGAGCTTTTCGGCAGTCGCCCTGCCGGCGGGGCGGGCGGAGGCCGTTGATGCCTGGGCCGTTGCCGCGCAGTCGCTCGGCATCTTTGCGGCCTACAAGTCTAGCCTTGCGAGTATCCTCGCGCTCGGCAATGATGTCAGCGCGCAGGTGCAGAGCGCGCGTCAGGACCTGCGTGAGAACGGGGAGGACGACAACCATCACGATGTCGAGGTTGTCAACCGGGTCATGAAGCAGCTCATCGACAAGGGCGACTACGTGCTCAAGGTCAACTCGCTGCCGTTCGTCTGGGGCGTCAACAACAGCAACGATTTCAATGCAGCCTGCTTCCCGACAGACTACATCAGCATCAACAGGGCGCTCGTGCGCGGCCTCGAGTGCGATGAAGATGAGCTCGCCGCCGTCTTCGCCCACGAGATGACGCATGGCATCGAGCAGCACAGCGCCAAGAATTACGCCAAGGCTGTCGCGCAGTACTACGGCATGAGCTTCCTCAACATGGACGCCGGACTCATGGACTGGAACAAGCTCAATGCGCTGGCCAATTACTCTATCGCCAAGAACGTCACGCTGCCGACGGAGTACGAGGCTGATGCAGGCGGCTTCTACATCATGACGAGCGCTGGCTTCAACCCGGGCGGCCCTGCGGCGGCCATGTACCGCATGGCCTATTATCTGACGTATGAGACGCGCAATGTGCTCGAATACCAGGACCTCGACGAAAAGGCGAAGGGGCAGGAGACGTTCTCCGATCACCCGGAGACGGAGCTGCGCGAGAAGCGCCTGGCGCAGATGATGACGGATTACGGCTGCGGTCATGTGACGGTCAAGGATCGCAAGACTGTCTATATTGACGGGCAGGAACTCCTGACGGCGGACTGGACGCGCGATGACTACGACAATACAGTCGAGAATGCCTACTATGTTGCGGGCGGCCTCTCTAAGGCCTTCCATGACTATGACTCGTTTGCAGGCTGGGACTTCCGCCCGGACGGCGAGGGCGGTGTCACCTTCCTGACGGATGACCGCGTCTACGGGCCGCTGCGCCATTTCGTGGCCGCGGGCAATCTCGGCGGCCGCCTGCAGCAGCTTGTAGCAGAGGCGTATGCGAACGAGGCCGTCTCCGGCGCGCGGGCAAAGATGAAAGCAGCAGAAGCGGCGCGCCGTAAGGAACATTCTGAGGCGCTTCAGAGCGTCTGGGCGGCCGATGCAAAAGACGTCAAGAAGATGCGCGAGAACGGCGACGCCTACAGTGACTACGCTATGGGCAAGCAGGCGCTCTGGGAATTTTCGCGCGTGCTCTCGGCCAAGAATCTGGATGATGAAGCGGCGAGCTATGTCATGTGCGGCCGCGCGAAGGTCGTCGAGGGCGACTATGCGGGCGCTCTCGACTACGCTAACCGCGGTGTCGCGCAGGACAGCAAGAACGCCTACAACTTCCTCAATCGCGCCGACATCTACCGCATGGTCGGCAATCGAGAGGCGGCGCTCGCTGACTGCGCCGCGGCCAAGGAGGTCGATGCAGAGAATCCCCACAGCTATCTCATGAGCGCGCAGATCGAGGATGAGATGGAGAGAAAAGAGGCAGCGCTGGCCGACTACAAGGAGTTCCATCGCCTGCGCCCTGCTGCCTTCCGCCACATCCCGCTGGAATATCTCGAGAAGATCTCGGCGAAGGATTACAGGACCTACCAGAAGGAGAAGGCCGCAAAGGACAAGGCGCGCGAGGAGGCCTGGAAGAAGAAGCAGAAAGAGAAGCAGGCTGCCAGAGTGGATGCGAAAGACAGCACCGGCAAGGCGGTGAAAGCGGAGCAGCCAGCAAGAAATCCGCGCAATAAAAAAGAGATGCCATGAGGCATCTCTTTTTTATTGCCACTCAGCGGCAGTAGGCATAGCGCGCGCCGCCGCAGCCGCGAGCCGGTGCGCAGCCGTACGAGTCATCCTGGCAATAGGACCGGCCGTTCCGGCAATACGCTCCGTTGTTGCAGGAGGTATTGTTCTGCCAGCAGCTCTCGACCGGGCAGGTGTTGTCCTCGGACGAAGCTGCTAAGACTGGCACAGCGACGGCCACGAGCAGAGCTGTGATGACGGCCATGATGATTTTCTTCATGATGGTTCCTCCTCTCTTCACCTGTCTTTATGATAACAAAGCGTTGTGAGGTTTGGCTCAGTGTCCGATTATTTTATCATTAGAAGAACATGTGGACAATGCTGATGGCGAGCCCCATGATGACGAAGGAGCAGAGGATGGCACCGAGCATCGGGCGGACGCCCTTCTCGAGGATGACGCCGAAGTTGACGTTGAGGCCGAGCGCGGCCATGGCCATGCCGAGCAGCAAGTAGGCGAGCTGGACGAGGCTCGGGACGAAATCGTTGACAAAAGGCAGGTAAGAACCGACGGCGCTGGCCAGGATGAAGCCGCCCATGAACCACGGGATCGGCACCGTCATCTTGCCCTCGCTCGCGCCGTCCTGCTTGCGGAAGCGGCGCGCCTCGAGGATGCCGATGATGATGGCGACAGGCGCGAGCAACAGGACGCGGGAGAGCTTGGCGATGATGGCGCTGTCCGTGCCGACGGCACCGGCCGCACCGCCGGCGGCGACGGCATGCGCGATCTCGTGCAGGCTCAGGCCGGCCATGACGCCGAACTGCGCGTCCGTGAAGCCGAGGAATGGCTGCAGGCCGACCTCAATGAGCGTGAAGAGCGTGCCGAGAATGGCGACGATGGCGACGGCGAGGACCGACTGGTCAGTCTTGGCCTTGACGGCGCTCGAGACGCCCATGACGGCCGCTGCGCCGCAAATGCTGCAGCCGCAGGCCGTCAAGATGGCGAGCGTGTGCTCGACTTTGAAGAAGCGGGCGACGAAATAGTTGAGCGGGATCATGACGGCGACGATGACGATGGCAGCCTCGAGGCTCTTGAGGCCGGCGCTCATGAGGATGACGAGGTTGAGCTTGAAGCCCAGGAGGATGATGCCCGCGCGTAGGAATTTATTGGCGATGAACGGCGTGCTCTGCTGAGCGGCGGCCGTCAGAGAGCGCGCGAACTGCAGACACATGCCGAGCACGAGGGCGAGCACGAGGTGGCCAATTAGCGAGAAGCCTGGCAGTTTGGCGAGAGCCTGGCCGGCAATCGAGCAGACGAGCGTCACGATGAGCCCGATGCTCGCGCGGCGCCAGTAGAGATGAATGGATTGCATAGTATAACTCCTTATCTTCGTGGTGGTTGCAGATTTCCGTGCAATGTGATTGCGACAATCTGAATTATAGGAGAAGGGATTGAATATGTAAAATGATGTATTATAATATATCGATAAGATAATCTTATCGATAAGGGGGAATACAATGCTGGACTTTCGCGTTGGCACCTTTCTCTGCGTCTGCCAGACGATGAATTTCACGCGGGCGGCCCGCATCCTGAACATTACGCAGCCGGCTGTCTCGCAGCACATCCACTTCTTGGAGGAGACCTACGGCATGGCGCTCTTCCGCTACGAGAACAAGAAGCTCTCGCTGACAGCGGCCGGCAAGATCCTGCGTAAGCGCTTCGTCGCGATGAAGAACGACGAGGAGGAACTGCTCGCAGAACTCCGGAACCAGGTGTCTGGCATCGAGGAGATCTCGCTCGGCGTGACCATGACAGTCGGTGAATACGCGATCATGGAGCCGCTTGCGCGGATGCTGCGCGCTCATCCGCAGCGCAATGTCCGTCTCGTCTTCGGCAATACGAAACAGCTGCTGCAGATGCTTGCAGACGGCAGCATCCAGCTCGCACTCGTCGAGGGCTACTATCCGCAGGATGAGTACGAGCACGTCCGTTACAGTACGGAAACATACATCGGCGTCTGCGCCGCGCATCACGCGTTCGCCATGCCGGAGCCCAGGCATTTCCACGACCTGCTGGCAGAGCGCCTGCTCATACGCGAGCCGGGCTCTGGCACGCGCAACATCCTCGAGCGCAACCTCGCGCTCTGCGGCATGAAGGCCAGCGACTTCGTGCATTATACGGAGGTCGGCAACATGCACACGATCATCGGCCTGCTGCTGCGCGATGCCGGCATCTCCTTTCTCTACAGGATCGCCGTCGAGCAAGAGCTGCAGGCAGGCCTCTTGCGCGAGATCCCGCTCGCGGGATTCTCCATGCAGCACGATTTCGACTTCATCTGGGAGAAGGGCAGCATCTACACAGATGTATACGCCGCTTTCTGCTGCGAGCTGCGAGAATTTGCCGGGGTGGCAGAGTTTTTTTCAGACAAGCAGGGAAGAGCGGGGGCTGGGTCGAATACTCCTATAGAGTAAAGTGATTCAGGGGTGATGTGGCATGATGAGTTTGTCAGACAAGAAAGAGATATGGCGCGGCATGCCTCAGGAAACGCCGGAACAGCAGCTTTGGGCGGACAACTACTACGATGCGGAGCTCATGCCCATGGCACAGGAGCGCTTCCGTGGCCATTACGCAGCGGAGAAGCGCGATTACTACGGCCTCTTCCTGCTCATGGGGCCGCTCTGGGAGCTCTCGACCTTCACGGTCGCGCTGTTCGAGCCGCAGAACGTGCATATTTTCTGCCGGAAGGAGCAGGCACTGCAGGTCAAGCTCCTGCAGCAGAACCTCGGCCTCGATGACGGCAGCCTATGCTGCACCTACATCCAGGGCGAGGACATCCCGTCGCTCTACCGTGTCATGAAGAAGCAGCACGATATTTGGGATTCGGTCGGGCGCACGGCCATCGATATCACGGGCGGCTCGTCGTTCGCCGCGCCGGCCGCGGCTATGGCAGCAGCCTGCCTCGACATCGATGTCTACCGCATCGAGAGCCAGTACTTGAAGGAATTCCACCATCACGATCCGGGTACGGAGCGTCTCTGCCGCATCCCGGCCGTCAGCGATGTCATCAGCCTTGACTGAGTATCAAGAAAATCTCAAAATGGCTGGATTTATCAAATCGATTATGCTATAATGAATTAAAATAACAAATAACAATTATTGATTAGGAGAAAACGAAATGGCAGAGAAGAAAAATCCGTATGCAGGTACGCAGACTGAGAAAAACCTTTTAGCAGCACTGGCAGGTGAGAGTGAAGCGACGAATAAATACACGTACTTCGCTTCTCGCGCCAAGAAAGACGGCTATGAGCAGATTGCCGCTCTGTTCCTCAAGACGGCGAGCAACGAGCGCGAGCACGCAAAGCTCTGGTTCAAGGAGCTCTTCGGCATCGGCACGACGGCAGAGAACCTGCTGAGCGCTGCTGAAGGCGAGAACTACGAGTGGACGGATATGTACAAGGGCTTTGCTGAGACGGCTGAGAAAGAGGGCTTCAAGGCACTGGCAGCGAAATTCCGCCTCGTCGCAGAGATCGAGAAACATCACGAGGAGCGCTATCGCGCCCTCTTGAAGAATGTCGAGACGGCTCAGGTCTTCGAGAAGAGCGAAGTCAAGGTCTGGGAGTGCCGCAACTGCGGTCACATCGTCATCGGTACGAAAGCGCCGGAGGTATGCCCGGTCTGCGCTCATCCGCAGAGCTTCTTCGAGATCCACGAAGAGAATTATTGATGTGCATCTGGCCAGCGGGCCAATCGCATCTTGCAAAAAGCCTTCCCGAGAGGGGTTCCTCTCGGGAAGGCTTTTTTGTCTTATCGCGCTGGTTTCGTAAGGGAAGACAGCAGGGCCCGACATCCCTTGAGGACGTCGTCGTATGTCGCGTCGAAATTGCCGGTGTACCAGGGGTCGGCGACTTCGCGGTGCTCGCCGGCGAAGTCGAGCAGCAGGGCCGTCTTGTGCGCAGGGTCGCCGTGTGTCAGGCGCTGGAGGTCGCGCATGTTCTCGCCGTCCATGGCGATGATCCAGTCGTACTTCGCGTAGTCTGCGCTCGTGATCTGGCGCGCATGGCGCGGCGTGAAGGGAACGCCCATCTCGCGGAGTTTCTGCTTCGTGCCCCAATGGGTATCGGAGCCAATCTCATCGCGCCGGCAGGCCGCAGAGTCGATCGTGAAAACATCCGCAAGCCCCGCTTTCTGCACGAGGTCCTTCATGACGAATTCCGCCATCGTCGAGCGGCAGATGTTGCCGTGGCAGACAAAGAGTAATTTCTGTTTCTTCATGGCATGATCCTTTCGTTTGCTTGTCTGATTCATTATAGCATGTGATTTTCCGTGGGGGAATGGCAAAGATGATACACGATTACAGGATGCATCCTTTTCTGGTACACTCATGATGGACAATAAAATTATTTATAGTTATTGAAAGATAAACAGAAAATATATAGAATAT
>ERZ1031347.165-NODE-165-length-32047-cov-34.016785_pt1 | contig 32047 bp, 27 predicted proteins | sample MGYA00517106_ERZ1031347 | MGnify/ENA primary metagenome ERZ1031347 (study PRJEB33719, sample SAMN04261392) | wastewater metagenome | biome: periurban shantytown; feature: human; material: feces | host: Homo sapiens | place: Peru: Lima | collected 2012-07-19 ...
ACTTGCAGCGACGGACCTCAGGACACTCTTACACCACGTCTGCGCGCGCGACCATTATCTCTTCAATGAATCCAGATTTTCGGCCCAAGTTTCTTTGTTTTTGCTGCCACTAATCTAGTAACAGTACTCATATTTGCCGTTTTTTGCACAGGGCATATAAACAGACCCCCTATAAAGCCATAGTTTTACGCCGGTTTGAGCCCAAAGCACGCTCGGAGCGTATTCAGCAGAGCGTCTTGCCTCTTTCGACGCGCCTCTACGCGATTCTGATATCGCTTACCCATGCGTTGGTAAATGCGCCATGCGAGCGCTTCCATCGCTTCCATGTCGCAGAGCATCTCGTTATTGACCGTCGCGACCTCGATTCCCATAGTAATCAAGCCCGTGTTGCGTTTTTCGTCATGGACACGCCCCCTTCGAGAGGAATGACCCAGCTCACCGTTGTATTCAAGGTCAAACCGGGCCGCCTCCTGATATGCATCGCAAACTGCATGGGGCATCCCCGAGATTGCCTGCGCGCGGTCATCGAACTCGATCTTGTAGTCGGTCTTAAAGGGACCGCAGGCAAATCCGCCATAGGAAAACGGAAGCGAAAACATGACAAGCATGATGCACTCCATGGGTGAGCGCAGGTTTTCCGACAGATAGGGACACAGCCGCCGCAGTTGTTTGGCCGCACTCCCCTTGCATGCCGCGAGGTAATCTGTCAGGCGATCGGGCGTCAGCACCGGCTCAACTTCAAAGTAGCCCACGTCTGCCGGTTGGTCCTTGTCCTTTGCAAGTCTATTCGCAACAGGCGAGGTATAGGGAGGTAGATACTTCCCGCGATCGCTCAGTGAAATCTTGGAACACAGTTCCAGGGCCAGGACAAACGCCTGGATACAGCCGACCTCGCGGGCGACGGCAACACAAAGGGCCTCGGGAGATAGGCTGTACACCCCCGATTCCACCTCTAGAATCGAGCTGGCAGGCAACCCGGAACACACGGACCAGCCCACGCCAGGCATGCGGCGGCGCTGCGCCGCAGATCCCACCAGCAAGCACAGATCTTCTTGCACCTCGCCGCTTTTGGCTCCAATTCGCACCAGGTCGGGAAGATAGATATCCTCGGTCGAAGGCGATGACGTACACAGCACGCGGCGCTCCTCCTCGGGCTCAAGGTCCTTCCAGCCGATGTAGCCCATCTGCCGGCGCTCGGCGCGCATCATGCGTAGCGCCGAGGCGCCTGTTAGGATTATGGAAGCCGCTAGCTGTTCGCCTGTCGGCTCGTTGCATCGCTCAATCTTTACCGCCACACGAATCACCCCTACCAAACGCGTGCGATAGCGAGGCCATCAACGGCCGCGGCACCGGCGCGTTTGAGTTCCGCCGAAGCCGCTGCCATCGTCGCGCCCGTGGTGATAACGTCGTCAATAAGCAGCAGGCGGCGGCCCCGCACGTCCTCAACGGTCTCGTACATGCCTCGGGCGCGTTCACGGCGTTCTTCACGACCGAGTTCACGCTGGTCGCCATGGCCGTACTTAACGAGGGCGTCGAGCAGCGGAACACCAGACAGCTCGCAAAATGGGCGCGCGATGGCTTCCATATGATCGAAACCGCGTCGCCGAAACGCCGCCGCCGTCGCGGGCACAAACACCACGGCATCGGCGCCGGACAACACACCGCCGTAGCGTTCGGGTGCCGCGACCTGGGCATGTAAGGCGGTGTCGTATAGCAGCTCTGCCAGATACGGCGCCAGACGTCGCTCGCCCGCGTCTTTGTACGCTTTAATGATCCGCGGCAGCGGATGCGTGTAAGCGGCACATGCCAGGCACCGGTCGAGAGCTTCGGCCATCGCCGAGGACGTACCCTCGACCGAGCACTCGGTGCACAGCAAGTCTCCAAACGGGGCACCGCATCGGATGCAGCTATAACGTGGATCGATGAGCGTGAGCGCGGCCAGGCAGTCTTGGCAAATAAGCGCACCGGCGCGCTCGCAGCCGGCGCATCGCGTGGGCGACAACGCCTCAAGCGCCTCGTGCGCCGCCCGCTCGGCAAACGGTAGCAATTCATCCGCAAACGGTAGGATGTCGGCACCTTTCAGGCATCCCAACACATTCAAATGTCTCTTCACGACACAACCCTCCCTACGCTCGGTCGCAGGGAGGGTCGTTGATTCAGCGCTATGGTACCCCGACGCGTTTGGGGTCAGGCAGGTTAAATCCGTTTGCGGGCACTATTCGCCGGTGGGCGGTTGCGGTGCGGACGAGTTTTGGGTCGAGCCCTCGCCACCATCTTGACGCGGCTTGCGGGAACGACGACGGCGACGGCGCTTCTGGCCCTGGTCGGCCGAACCCTCGCCACCACGATCTTCACGCGACTCGTGTTCGTCGCGAGCAGCGCCGCGCGCGGCCTTGGCGGCCGCGCCTCCGCCATCTCCGGGGCGACGGCGCGTGACCTTGACCTCGCCATCCGAGACCTGATCGGCCACGGAGGGCACCGAGGGCTTTTGCTGCGTGCCCGAGGAATGGCGACGACGCGGACGCGAGGCGCGCTCGTCATCGTTGCGATGCTTGCCACCCTTGTCGGCAGGCGTATCGGAACCCGAACCACCCTTGGGGGCGGCACCGGCTTCGCGAGCGGCTGCGGCGCGGAAGGCGTCCTCGCGCTCCTCGCTCGACAAATGGCGGCGGCGACGGCGCGTGGGATTCATGCCACCGCCGCGATTCTGCTGCTGAGGCTGCTGGGCCTCGCGCTCGCGGGAGGAGTTCTTGCCTGCGGGAGCGGCCTCGCCGGCATCGCCCGAACCCGAGCGCTTGCGGCGGCGACGTCCACCGGCAGCCTCCTCGGCCTCGGGTGCCTCGGCCTTGCCGCGACCCTTACCGCGGCCGCGACCCTCGCCTTGGCTCTGACCGGCACGGGTATCGGCGTCCGCATCGCGGCGACGGCGCTTGGGCATCGTCGTCCCCGCCAGACGGTCGGCGCTCGACAGGCCATCGCCCACGTCGACGCCGTTCTCGCGGTCGAGCTCCATAAGCGCCAAGCGCATCTCGGGCGACTCGATACGCTCGAGCACATCGCGCGTGACGCAGTCGGGACGGCAGTTGCAGCCCTGCTCGGCGGCCTTCTTTTTGCAGCCCTCAGAGCAGGTCATGTCGGCCAGGTTGACCTTAAAGACTTTGCCGTTCTCCAGGCGCAACACCAGCTGCTCACGCGGCGTGTCATATTCCTGGATGCGCGCCTTGCCAAGCGGCGTATCGATAAGCGTCTTCTTTTTGGGCGCGCGGCTCTTAAAGTCCTTGTACGCCTCAAACTCGTAGCGCAGGCAGCACATCAGGCGGCCACAGACGCCGCTAATCTTGGACGAGTTGAGCGGCAGGTCCTGCTCTTTTGCCATGCGGATCGAAACCGGCTCAAACTGTCCGCCAAAGCGCGTGCAACAGAGCTCCTGGCCGCACTGGGCATAGCCGCCCACCAGGCGGGTCTCGTCACGCACGCCGATCTGGCGCATGTCGACGCGAATGTGCAGCGTCGAGGAGAGGTCCTTGACGAGCTGGCGGAAATCAACGCGCTCCTCGGCAGCAAAGTAAAACACGGCCTTCTCGCCGCCAAACAGGTACTCGACGCCGACCGGCTTCATCTCGAGGTCGAGTTCTTTGACCAGACGGCGGAAATCGACCATCGCCTCGTCACCCTGGATAGCCAGGTCGTCGGCAAGCTGCAGGTCGATGTCGCTCGCCACGCGCAACACGGGCTTGAGCGGCTGACCGATTTCGTCGAGCGGCACCTCGAAGGGGTCGGCCGTGACCAGGCCGATCTCGGTTCCGCGCTCGGTGGAGCAGATGGCATAATCCGCCTCGAGGATATCCAGATCCTGTGGGTCGAACCACAGGTCGCGCGAGGCGTAGGTAAACTTAACGGGTACGACTAACGGCATTTCAGTGCCTTCCTGATATCGAACAGCATGACCTCGATGGCCAGCTGGGGAGTAACGTTTCTGGCGATGTTGCGCTCAGCGGTGGCAACCGCCTCGAGCGCCTGGGTGGCACCCGCAACATTCGTCGCCGCGGCAAGCCGCCCGATCGTGTCGCGCACGTCCTCGTTCACAACGTCTGCCGCCTCATCCTGAAGCGTCAGCAGCACGTCGCGCATGAGCGTCCGCGCGCTCGCCAGCGCTTCCATGATACCCGAACGCTCGCGCGCGTTGAGTTCGCGCTTGTTGCGGTCCTCAAGCTGCTTCAATGCTCCACGCGACAGGTAGTCGGCATTTTGCTCGAGCACCTTTTCCTGCGTGGACTTGACCTCGGCGAGCGGCGCCTTGACGGCGACGATGAGCGACTTGGCGCGACTGAGCACATCGGCCTCGTCGGCGGCGATGAGCGAGTCGATGGCACGGACCATCTGGCGACGGGCGTCCTGGCGCTCGGCGCTCTTGAGGAACTCGATACCACGCGTAGGGCTTCCCGCCACGGCGACGGCCATGCGACAACGCGCGATATCCTGGCCCGTCGCGCGGCTCACGGCCTGCGCGGCCACAGTGGGCGACACCAGCCGAAACGGCACGCACTGGCAGCGGCTCACAATGGTGGGCAGCATCACGTCGGCCGAGGTACCCAACAGGATGAACATGACGCCCTCGGGCGGCTCCTCGAGCGTTTTGAGCAGCGCGTTGGCGGTGTTGGCGCGCAGCTGCTCGGCACGGTCGATGATGTAGACCTTTGCCTTGGCGCGGATGGGCGCCAGGGGCACGTCGTCGAGCAGCTCGCGGGTCTGCGCGATGAGGTAGCCCGTAGCACTTTCGGGCGTGTAATAGTGCACGTCGGGATGCGTATGGCGGGCGACGCGCACGCAGCTGTCGCATGAGCCACAGCCGTCCCGCTCGCACAGGAATGCCTGGGCAAGCGCCCATGCGGCGTCAAGCTTACCGGCGCCGGGCGCGCCCAAGAACAGGTAGGCGTGCGATGCGCGGCCGCTTGCGATGGCGTTGGTCAAAAAGTCGCGCACGCGCTGTTGGGTGTCGAGCTTGGCCAGCAGGCTTGCCTGAGCGGGGGCCATGTTACTCGGCCTCCTTGGCAAGCGCGGCGGCGACGGCGTCTTGGGGAATGTCGAGACCGTACGCGCGAACCAGCTCGACCGTCTGCGCGAAGACGTCTGCGATCGACGCAGTGGCGTCGATGAGCTTTACGCGGTCTGGCTCCTCGGCAGCAATGGCACAAAATCCCTGATAGACGCGCTCCTGGAATGCCATGCCCTTGGCCTCCATGCGATCCGCCGCACCGCGGGCCGCCATGCGCAGCGCCGCCTGCTCGGGCGTGATGTGATAGACGAGTGTGAGCGCCGGATGCGTACCGGCGACAGCCAGGTTGTTGGCATCGCGTACCATCTGACGGTCGAGGCCATCGGCAAACGCCTGATAGCAGGTCGTGGAATCGTAGAAACGGTCGCACAGGACTACCTTGCCGGCAGCGAGGGCAGGCGCGATGACTTCGTGCACCAGCTGGGCACGCGCGGCCTCGTAGAGCAGCAGCTCGCAGGTGTCGCCCATCGCCGTATTGGCGGGGTCGAGCAGCAGGGCGCGGATCTTTTCGCTGATGGCGGTGCCGCCCGGCTCGCGCAGAGTTACGACCTGATAGCCAGCGAGGTCGAGCGCGCGGGCCAGCAGGCGCGCCTGCGTGGACTTGCCGGCGCCGTCGACGCCCTCGAGCGTGATAAAGCTATGTTGAGCGGGCTCAAAAGCCATGGGCGCAGCCCCTTCCTACAAGGCGCGAAAATGCAAGTTATAGCAACCAAGCCATGATACCCCAGGGGCAGGGGCTAGGTGGCAGTTAGGAACGTTCCCAAAGTGCCGGCCGAAAAGGAACGTCCCCAACTGCCGACCTTCTAAGTTGCGGTGAAATAGGGACTGAATACGCCTTCTAACAGCAAATACAATCCCTATTTCACCGCAAGTTAGGAGCGGGCGCGGGCGTTGATGGCAAAGGAAATGTCGCGCTCGAGGGCTAGGGCCTGTTCGCGTTCGAGGTCTTGGGTGAGGATTGCCAGCACGTAAGGGCGCTCGGCGTAGACGATTGCGGCATCGTGCTGAGCATTCGCCAGGCTGCCCGTTTTGTGCGCGACCAAAACGCCGCCGGAAACGCCCTCGACAATACCGCGCGCGTCTTCCTGCGCCAGCAGATATCCGCGCGCTCGCTCGCACAGCCCGGGCGTCGCGATTGTCCCCGCCGCCAGCCGTTGCAACACGGCCGCAGCATCACGGGCGCTCGTATAGTTCTCGCGACCTTGTGCCTGGGCCTCGGCATCCATCATCAAACGAGCGAGCACGGTCCGGGTCAGCCCCAATGCAGCGCATGTTTCGTTGACCGTATCCATGCCAAGCCTGCCGATAACAAGGTTCGCTGCCACGTTATCGCTCTGGGCGATCATGGCGTGCAGCAGCTCGTCAATACTGTACGACATACCCACGCCGCGCGACTGAATGTTGCCGCTGCCACCCACGATATCCCGTTGCGTTACCGTTACCCGCTCGTCGAGGGACAGCCCGCCCGCCGCCACGGTCTCGAGCGCACAAGCGAGAATGGGAAGCTTGATGATGCTTGCCGCCACACGTCGCGCGTCCGGCGCCACAGCGACTTCGCCATCGAGCGACGCAAACGTTTGAGGATCAAGCGCCACAGCATAGACCGAGGTAGACCCACCATACGGCTCGACAAGGGCTTCGATATCTTGCTGAAGGCCGGCAATCCAAGAAGCCCGAGCGACAGCTTCCGTCTTTTGAGCGGACGGATGATTCGCTTTTTGTTTGGCAGGGACAGCGGAGCCCCCAGCCTCGTTGCGGCGCGCGGCACAACCGTCGAGACTCATCACCGAGGCAAGCGCTCCGGTCAACATCCCGGCACAAAACACTCGACGCGAGCAATCGCGCGCAGCGAGGGGCGCATCCCCCGGCGGGAACCGGAACGCCTCCGTGTTATCGCCGCCACCCCGACCTTGCTCGCCGCAGTACACAGACTCACTCCCCACTATCGCATTCTACCGAGCCGTCGATAAACGGCCGCGCCGGACACGCAGCACGCCGCACTCATTGTGATGCATGCGACAGGGCTTGTGCGGCGCGACTATCCTCACACAACCAGTTGGGTCGGCGCGGCCCAACCGCACCTGAACCACCTTATAATCTAGCCAACACATCGAATGGAAGGAACCATCATGTCCCGGTTTTGTACCCATTGCGGCAAGCTTCTGAATGACGACGAGCGTTTTTGCACCAGCTGCGGAACGCCGGTAACCGATGATGGCCAGGCCTCTCAATCGCAAGAGGATGCGCAGGCGGACGTGACCGTACAGTCCGCCCATCAGCCCGCGCCCGCTCCCCAGCCGGAAGTTGGCGCGACGCAGCAATGGGCGACGCCAGCCGGCTCCGCGCCGCAGCAGCCCATACCGACCGCCGCTCCGCAGGCCGGTGCTCCCGCCGCGCCCAAAAACAACAACGCTCTGCTTATCGGCATCATCGCCGTGCTGGTCGTCGTGATTATCGCGCTGGTCGCATTCTTTATGATCGGACCGTTCAACAAGAACGCCGACGATTCCAAGGGCACAACCATCGAGAAGGTCAAGATCGACCACGATGACGACGATGTGTCCGTAAAGGGCGACCCCAACAAGCTTGACGATGATGATGACGATGACGCCCACGATGCCGCCACCATCAGCGAGCAGAACGTCTACGACCAGCTGAGCTCCTACTACAGCAGGCTCTCCGATCTTGATCATCAAGTTCGCGACTGCGCCACCACGTTTAACACGTACTACCTCAAGGATGACCGCAGCTCGCGTCAGTCGGCCAGCGATGCCGCCGAGGAGCTCGAGGATCAGATCGGCGACCTGAAGGACGAGGTCGAGGACCTGGACGTTCCCATCGACTCGCAGAACTACAGCTCGTGGAAAGACATCATCGCGCTCTACGACGACCTGGAGAATCGCATTGACGTCATTTGCGATGCCTGGGAGATCAGCCTTGAGTACTCCAGCCCCGCCAACCACAAGGACGAGATCGTGGCACCGCTGGCGCGCGACAACGTAGCGGGCACCAACGACAACAAATACCGTCTGGACTTTGAGGACCGCTACCCCGGCGCCGCACCCGTCGAGGTGAAGTAGCCGCTTTGTCGTTCCAGAGCCGGCAGTTAGGGACGTTCCTAAACTGCCGGCAGAAAAGGAGCGTCCCTAACTGCCGGATAAAAAACGAGCGAGGATTTTGAGGTCCTCGCTCGTTTTTGTTTTGAGTGACGTTTCGACCGTGCGGTTACTTGTCGGCAGCGGTCTTTTTGGTAGTCGACTTCTTGGCCGTCGTCTTTTTGGCGGTCGTCTTTTTGGCCGCCGTGGTCTTTTTGGCCGCAGTGGTCTTCTTCGCCGTGCTCGCCTTGGTCGCAGTCTTGCGGCCGCGGGCGGGCTTCTTTTCCTTGGTCGGGCAGTCCATGTTCACGCAGATGCGCCACGGGCCGCGCGCCGTGTTGACCACCACGATGGGGGCGCCGCACTCGGGGCAGGTCTCGCCCGTCGCCTCGAGCTTACCGCGCGCCGGCAGCGGATAGCTCACGCCGCAGTCGTCGTAGTTGGTGCAGCGGATAAAGCGCTTGCCGCTCTTTTCGCTCTTGTGCGCGATTAGGTCGCCATGGCGTCCGGCCTCGGCGCATACCTTGCACTCGCCCACCTTAAGGTCGGGCTCGTAGTTGGTGGGGCACGTGGGGTTCACGCAAATCTCGAAGGCCTTTTGACGGAACGGCTGGCACTTAATGCGCGGCGCGCCGCACTCGGGGCACACGGCCGCCTCACCCTCGAGCGGGCTTACCTTGACGCCGCTCGGCACAGGATAGGTCACGTCGCAGTCGGGCCAGCCCATGCAGCCGATAAAGCTGCCGCGAGTCTTGGCGCTCGTCTTCATAACCAGGTCCTTGCCGCACTTGGGGCAGGCGCCCACGCGCGCATCGGCCGTAACGGCGTCGCTGATGGCGTCGCCCAGCTCCTGCGTGTGCTTGAGCAGCTCGTCGAGCACGCCAGCCAGCAGCGCGCGCGAGTGCGTCACGACATGCTCTTCGGTATCCTCGCCGCGCTCCACACGGGTCATATCGCCATCGAGCTCGCTGGTCATATCGGGGCTCGTGATGCGCGGGGCAAACTGCGACAGCGCGTCGATGATGGCGATACCCAGCTGGCTCGGCTCAACGGGATCATTTTTGAGATAGCGCACAGCGTACAGGCGCTCGATGATGCTCGCGCGCGTGGACTTGGTACCCAGGCCGCGCTTCTCCATCTCCTGCACGAGCTTGCCCTGGCTGTAGCGCGCGGGCGGCTCGGTCTGCTTGGCCTCGAGCTTAATGTCGAACACGTCGACCGTATCGCCCTGCTCCAGCGGCGGCATCTGCTCGTCGCGCTTAAGGCCGTACGGATAGGCCTCGCGGAAGCCAGGGGTCACGAGCACGTCGCCCGAGGCCACGAACGGCTCGCCGTTGATGTCGAGCTCGAGCTTGGTGTTCTCGATGGTCGCAGGACCCATAAGCGTCGCCAGGAAGCGGCGAGCGATGAGGTCATAGAGCTTGCGCTGGCCGCCGTCGAGCGTGGACGGATCGCCCTCGCCCGTGGGGTAGATAGGCGGGTGGTCGGTGGTCTCGACTTTGCCGCGCGTGGGCTTCATGGGGCCGGCGAGCACCTTTTTGCACACGGGTGCCAGCGCCGGGTTGATCTTTGCAAGGTCACTCACCACAGCGCCCAAATCGAGCGTCGCGGGGTACACGGTGTTGTCGACACGCGGGTAGCTGATGAGGCCCGCCATGTAAAGGGACTCGGCGATGCGCATGGTACGCGCAGGCGAGATGCCCTCGGCCGCGGCGGCAGCCTGCAGCGAGGTCGTCGCAAACGGCGTGGGCGGCTGCTGCTTGCGGGAACGCTTGGTCACCGCGGCGACGGTTGCCGTCGTAGCGCCGTCAACGTGGCCGTACGCCGTCTCAGCAGCATTCTTGTCGGTAAAGCGTGCCGTCTTGTGCGCAATCTTAAAGCGGTCGTCCTCGGCAGCACCCTGCGCGGCGCCCATGCCGCGGATCTGCCAATAGTCCTCGGGCACAAACGCCATGCGCTCGCGCTCGCGCTCGACCACCAGGGCAAGCGTCGGCGTCTGCACGCGGCCGGCGGAGCGCACGTTACCAAAGCCGCCAAACTTGGCGAGCGTCAGGTAACGCGTGAGCACCGCGCCCCAAATGAGGTCGATGTGTTGGCGGCTCTCGCCGGCGTCGGCCAGATTCTGGTCGAGCGAGACGAGGTTATCGAAGGCCTGCGTGATCTCGGCCTTGGTAAACGAAGAGTACTGGGCGCGGGCAACCGGCAAGTCCGGCGCAACCTCGCGCACCTTGTTGAGAGCGTCCGAGCCGATCAGCTCGCCCTCGCGGTCGAAGTCCGTGGCGATGATGACACTGTCGGACTTCTTAGCCAGGTTCTTGAGCGAGCGAATGAGCTCCTTCTCGGCCGGTAGCTTAATGACGGGCGCCCAGGTGAGGTAAGGCAGGCTCTCGAGCTTCCAGCCCTTGATGGAAATGCCATCGGCAAGGAACGGCTTGCGCTTGGTGTCGTAGGGCGGACGCGCCAGGCCATCGGGCATATCGGCCGGCAGCATCTCGCCGTCCTCGGTGACCGAATACCAACCAAGCTTTTTATCGAACAGCACGCTGTCGCAAAAATCGGGCGCCAGGATGTGCCCGGCAAGGCCGATCGTCACGCACTCCTCGCCCTTCCACTCAAAACGGTAGATGGCGGTGTTGTACACCTTGTCCTTTTTGGGCTTACCCGTGGACAGCCGCTCGGCGATCTGACGCGCGGCGTCGTTTTTCTCGGCGATGATGAGCTTCAAAAGAGGCTCCTATCTCGTATCTCTGCGGCTACGCCCGCCCGTATGGCGGCCGACTTACGCCCTTGCTTGCTCAATCTGCCCGATGAGCCAATCGCACCAGGCATCCATGCCCTCGCCCTTGCGCGCGCTCACGGCAAACCGCGGCGCCTGCGGATTGAGGTCATCGAGTGTCTTAGTATACCTATCCATGTCAAAATCGAAAGCCGGAGCCACGTCGACCTTGTTGAGCAGCTGCGCGCCGGCGTGCTGGAAGATGCCCGGGTACTTGATGGGCTTGTCGTCGCCCTCGGGCACCGAGAGAATCATGATGGACAGGTTCTCGCCCAGGTCAAAGTCGACCGGACAGACCAGATTGCCCACGTTTTCGATAAAGATAACATCGATGTTTTGAAGACCCACTGCCTGGTCGAAGGCGTCAACGGCCTCCATGATCATGTTGCCCTCGAGGTGGCACAGGCCGCCCGTGTTGATCTGGATGGCGGGCATGCCGGCTTCCTTCATGGTGATGGCGTCGACATCCGAGGCGATATCGCCCTCGATGACGGCGCAACGCAGGCCGGCCTTGTCGCGCAGGCGCTCGTTGGTGCCCAAAATCGTGGTGGTCTTGCCCGAACCGGGGCTCGACAAGACGTTAATCACATAGGTGTTTGTCTCTTTAAATCGCTGACGCAGTTGATCTGCCAGGCGCTCATTGCGCGACAGAATCGGCGACGCGATATCAATCGTTTTCTCAGCCATACTCGGCACTCCTTACTTTGGCCCCTTTATACCCCGTCCCCAGGTGGCCGGCGAGCTAATCGTCGGGGGTCTCGATTTCGATACTTGCGATGTCGAGCTCGCGACCGTGCAGCAGGCGCACGTTGGCGCCGCCACACTGGGGACAGCGGCAATGAAAGCGGTCGTGATCGAAGACCTCGCCGCAGCCCAGACACTCACTTTGTGGATGGACTTCCTCCACGGCAAGCTCGCAGCCGCGCGTGAGCGGGTCCTCGTCGCGAAACGTCTCCCATGCAAAGTCGAGCGCCTCGCGCACGACCTCGGTCATATCCCCGATACGTAGCGTAACCAAAACGGCGCGCGAGGCCCCCGCCCCACGCGCCGCGCGAATCACTGTATCGAGTATGCCGTTGACAATGCCAACCTCGTGCATACCGATTTACTCCTCGTCGTCCTCATCGTCCGAGAACAGGTCCAGACGACTCACGAACAAGCCCTCCTTGCCCTCGCGCGCGGTAATGACCACACGGGCGATGGCAAGCGAAATCTCGTAGAGCGAGAGCAGGGCGCCGTACATAAGGCCCAGGGTGACGGGCGAGCCGTCGGGCGTGATCACAGCCGAACCCACGAGCAGGCCAACGTATACGTAACGCCAGGCGCTGCGGAAGGCCGCGTAGGACACGATGTGGAAAACGGACAGGTAAAAGATGATGAGCGGCAGCTCAAACGCCACACCAAAGCCGATCATAAAGAGCAGCTCCATGTTGACGTAGTTCTCCAGATCGGGCAGCGCCGTAGCGACGGCCGAGGTCTCGCCGATGAGCCACTCAAAGCCCGCAGGGATGATGATGAAGTAGCAAAAGATGGCGCCCAGGAAGAACAGCACCGTCGAGGCGAGCACCGTGGGCACGACCCACTTGCGTTCGTTGGGGCGAAGCGCCGGCAGGAAAAACGCCAGAATCTGCCAGATGATCATGGGCGTGCACATGACCACGGCCATCTTGATGGCCAGCGAGAAGCGCAAGCCAAAGCCGCCGAGCGTGGTGGTGATGTAGAACTTACCGTCCGGCACAAAGGAGCGGATGGGGTCTTCCAAGATATCGAGCACCACGGGCGTGGCGAAATACAGCACGATGGCTGCGGCAAACACCGAGACGACCACGATGGTCAGGCGGCGACGGAGCTCTCCCAGGTGATCGAAGAGCGGCATTCGCGCAGGTCCGATAGGCATTACTCATCGCCTCCCTTCGGGGCAGCGGCTGCGGCATCGTCCTCGGCCTCGAGCTCGCGGGCGAGCTGGTCGACGACGGCCTTGCGCTTGCGGGGACGACGGGCATAGAGGTCGGCCGTCGTGGGCTCTGCCGGCTCCGGCTCCGGCTCTGCAGCAGGCTCGGACTCGACGGCGGCAGCGGCAGGCTCGGCCTCGGCGGGCTCGGCGCCCTCGGCCTCCTCAGCAGCACCTTCGTCCTCGGTGGCACCCTCACTCGCAGCCTTCTCGGCGGCGAGACGGGCGCGACGCTCGGCAAAGGTCTCCTTCTTTGCGGGCGCTGCCGTCTCGGCGGCATCCTCGTCCGCATCGGAATCGTCGTCGGTCGCAGCAGCCTTCTTGGGCTTGACCGGGGCCGACGCGGCCTCGCTCACCGGATCGATGATCTCGGACTGAACAACGGCCGTCATCTTTTCCTGCGTCTCGCGGAACTGACGGATGGCACGGCCGATCGTGCGGCCCATCTGCGGGAGCTTATCCGGGCCAAACAGCAAAAAGCCGAAGACCACGATGATCGCGAGCTCACCCTCTCCAATACCAAACACACATACCTCCAAGGCTCGATGTGAGTCGAGCCCGCACCGCGCCATTCGGCCGGAACTCGTCTATTCATTCGGTCAAGTATAGCGCCCGGACGCCAAAACGTCCGAGCGCATCACAAACATATGCCAAACGGCACGCCCTTTTGGGGGCAAAGATTATGCAGCGGTGATTGAAATCTCCTGGTCGACACCCAACAGCTGAACCACGCGCATCACCGGGGGCTGCACATTGGTGCAGCTAAAGCGCTTGCCGTGGTCGACCGCGTGGTGTGCGGCGCCCACGAGCACGCCAATGCCCGTCGAATCGATGTAGCTCACCTGGGCAAAATCGAGCTCAACGGCCTCAGTGGGCTGCTCGAGCGCCAGGTCGATGGCATTGCGCAGGCTATCGGCGTTAGAGATATCGATCTCGCCGGTTACCTTAATGGTGTAGAGTTCCGGCGTGGGGTTGGTGGAAATACCCAAATCCATGTATACGCTCCTTTACGTATCGAAAGTGCGGATAGTACGGGAAGCCGCGCGTTAGGCGCGCTCGGCACGCGCAAGCTCGGCAGCGACAAGCTTAACGGCCAGCACCAGCACATCGAGCGCGGCCTCCAGGTCCTCGACCGTGGGATAGCTCGGCGCGATGCGAATATTGGTGTCGCGCGGGTCCTTGCCATAGGGCCAGGTGGCACCAGCCGGCGTGAGCTTGACGCCCAGGTCGGCGCAAAGCGCGGCGACCTTCTGGGCCGAGCCCTCGGGACCATCGAAGCTTACAAAGTAGCCGCCGCGGGGGTGCGTCCAGGTGGCGCAGCCCGTGTCGCCCAAGCCCTCGGTGAGCTTGCGCTCGACGGCCTCAAAGCGCGGGCGCAGGAACTCGGCATGCTTCTTCATGTGGTCCTTAACCGCCTCGATGGTGGGAAGGAAGCGTACGTGGCGCAGCTGGTTGAGCTTGTCGGCGCTGATCAGACCGGCCTTGAGGCGCTTTGAGAACTCGGCGATCACCGCGGGGCTCGCGCCGATAAAGCCGATGCCGGCACCCGGGAAGGTGATCTTGGAGGTCGAGGCAAAGGCGACCACGCGGTCCTCGGTACCCGCCGCGCGCGCAAGGTCGAAGATGTTGGCGAGCTCGTCGGTCTCGTCATACAGGTCGTGCACGCAGTAGGCGTTGTCCCAGAAGATGCGGAAATCAGGCGCTGCCGTGGGCATCTCGACCAGGCGACGCACGGTGTCCTCGCTAAAGGTGATGCCCGTGGGGTTGGAATACTTGGGCACGCACCAGATGCCCTTGATGGAATCGTCGGCGGCAACGAGGCGCTCGACCTCATCCATGTCGGGGCCGTTATCGGTCATCGCGACGGGAACGTTCTCGATACCAAGGTCGGCAGTGATGCCAAAGTGGCGATCGTAGCCGGGAACGGGGCACAGGAACTTGACCTTCTTGCCGTCGTGGGTGGCCTCGTAGGCGTCCCAAGGCTCGCTGCCGCACGAACCGCAGCGCCAGAACATGCCGGCGATGTCGTGCTCGATCAAAAGGCTCGATGAACCAAGCACGAGCGTCTGCTCGGCGGGGCAGCCCAAGAACTCCCCTGCCAGCTTGCGTGCCGAGGGAATACCCTCGAAGCAGCCGTAGTTGGAGCAGTCGACGTTGCCGTCGTGCAGATCGGCATTAGCGTTGAGGATATCGAGCATGGGGCGCGAGATGTCCACCTGGGCGGGCGACGGCTTGCCGCGTGCCATGTCGAGCGCCAGGCCCTTGGCCTTGACCTCGGCGACCTCGGCTTTGAGCGCCTCGATTGCGGCATCGAGTTCGGTGGTTTCCATCTTCTGGTAGATCGTCTGCATGGGGTGCGACCTTTCGCGAAGCGGTACGTTGCAGTTCGTCTAAGTATAGACCGCCACCGCCGCAACGTTATGAAGCCGTGATAGATTAAGTCCATCGCAATGAATTACGACACCACTGCGTGCGCCCTTATGGCTGCGCGGCTCGCCCAAGGAGGCAATATGGAATACGGTTCGTTTCAGGCCGAGGAGTTCGGCGATCTGCAGCGCCTGGTCGACGGGCTGTTTTACAATCGCCACGCCATCGACCGTTTGGACCTGATTGTGCAGGCCGAGATCTTGGACCTGGCACCCGACCTCATGGAGATCGTCAACCTGCTACCGCCCGGCTATTACGACCGCCAGTCACTTTGCGATCAGCTCAACTCCGCCCTTGCCGCCCACGGCTGGGGCGCCGTCTACGGCACCGTGGAATAAACCTAGTCATTTAAGAACGTCCCCAATGACTAAAACGCCGCTTGTGATGGTGTTCACAGGCGGCGTTTTCAAGCTTGTATGTGCTTTTACTCGTCCTTGGGCGCGGGGTGTTTGCAGACCACACTCATGTAGATCATGCCGAGCACGGCAGCGGTGACCGAACCGGCAAGGATGGCGGCCTTGGCAGCCAGAACCTCGAACTGAGCCGTCGGGAAGGCAAGGCCGCTAATAAGAATCGACATGGTAAAGCCGATACCGCCCAAGATGCCCACGCCGGCGATCATGTGCCAGTTGACGTTGTGCGGCAGCTCGGAAATCTTGAGCTTGACCAGCGCGAACGTCATGCCAAAGATGCCAATCGGCTTGCCCAGCAGCATGCCAAAGTACACACCGAGCGTCACCGGATCGGTGAGCAGCGTGCTCATGTCCACGCCCACCAGTCGAACCTGCGCGTTGACAAACGCGAAGATCGGCAGGATCACAAAGTTGACCGGCGTGGAGATCAGACGCTCCATACGAATGAGCGGCGGAGTCACGCGGTGCATGACGCGCTCGACCTTGGTGGTCGAGACGGTAAAGTCGTGCTGACCCAAGATGTGTGCCTCGTCGTCGTAGCGGTCGTCGAGCAGCGGCAGGCACTCGCCAAGCCAATCGGTGAGGCTATCGAGCTTAACGCCGCACTTGGCCGGGATGGTAAAGGCCAAGATGACACCGGCAAGTGTGGCATGCACGCCGCTCTTGAACATGCAGAACCACAGCAGCAGGCCCAGCACCGAATACGGAGCCAAGCGGTAGTGCTGCGTCTTGTTGAGCCACACGAGTGCGCAGGTCACAACCGCAGCAGCACCCAGCCAAAACGGGTTGGGGCTCTGACCGTAGAAGATGGCGATGGCGGCGATGGAAATGAGGTCATCGGCAATGGCGAGCGTCGAGAAGAACACACGCACGCCGTTGGGCACGCGATTACCCAAAAGCGACAGCACTCCCAGCGCGAAGGCAATATCGGTTGCCATGGGAATGGCCCAGCCGTTGCGGGCGCCGGCATGGTTAAAGATGAGATAGATGCAGGCGGGAACGACGACGCCGCCCACAGCGGCCAGCATGGGAAGCATGGCCTGGCGCGGGTTCTTGAGCTCGCCGACCGTCATCTCGTACTTGAGCTCAATGCCTACCAGCAAAAAGAAGATCGCCATGAGGAAGTCGTTGACGAAAAGCTCGACGGTAAGGCCGGCCGTGAAATGCCCCAGACCCACATACAGCGGGGTCTCCAAAAAGTGATGGATGGCCTCGTAGGCATCGGTGTTAGCACAGACAACGGCGGCGATGGCGGCGAACACCATGACGGCGGCAGAAATCGTGCCGTTCTCGGCGATGCGCTCCCAAATGTCGTGGCGCTCAAAACGCTTGCGTTCACGAACGTTGAACAGCTGCTCGGGTGCTGCCATGGGCGGCTCCTTTCACGGGAAAGCTCCCGTCTTAAAAAAGCACGGCCCGCCCAAGTGGCGGCGCCGCGCTCTAACGTATTACGCTTGCATCTAGCCTACCCTGCACGACAAGCACGCAGGCGCGGCCGAAAAGCGGAACCACAGGTTGAACATTATTTGCTCAACGGCACGGGCACGCCTGTCCAAGAGACAACGCGGCGCGTGCACAAAAAACGACCGGAGCGCGGGGCGTCCGCGGTCCGGTCGTCGGTGTTAGGTCAAAAGAACCTAGCAGGCGGCCATGATGGGGGCAGCGACCTGCTTCTTACGGGAGAGGACGCCCGGCATCCAGACGCCGTCGTGCTCGTCGGCAATGCCCAGGCCCTTCTGAGCAGCCTCGGTCTCGCCCTCGAGCAGGACCTGCGAGCCCTCCTCCATGATGTCGGTGATGCACAGGACAATGCCGTCGGCACCCTTCTCGGCGGCGTAGGCGCGCATGGCTTCACGGATCTCGTCGATCATGCCGAGCGCACGGCTCTTATCGACGGTCTCGTACTGGCCGATGAGCAGCTTCTTGCCGGCGGGCTCGAACATCTTGATGTCGTTGCCGACCATCTCGGCAGCGGTGAAGGAGCCGGACGGGCGGGTGAGGAAGACCTCCATGCCAAACTTGACCGGGTCGACGCCCACCTGCTCGCCGAGCTTGGCGGCGACGGCGCGGTCGACATCGGTGGTGGTGGGGCTCTTGAGCATGAGCGTATCGGTCATCATGGCCGAGAGCAGCAGCTTGGCCTGGACGTCGGAAAACTCAACGCCGAGCACGCCGGCGAGCTTGGTGACGATGGTGCAGCTGGAGCCCCAGGGCAGGCAGATGTAGTGCAGCGGGCCGGCGGTCTCGAAGTCGCCGATGCGGTGATGATCGACGACGCCAAAGACCGTGGCGTCCTTAAGGCCGGCGACGGACTGGGCGGACTCGTTGTGGTCGGTGAGGACGACGAGCTGACCGGCCTCGACGGAATCAATCACGCGGGGCTCGGCGATGCCGGCGTCGGCGAGCAGCTTGGCGGACTCTGCCGGAAGCTGACCAAGGGCGCAGGCCTCGTAGGTGTTACCGGCATACTCAACCTGGTTGAGCAGCTGGGACAGGACGACGGCGCTCATGATGGCGTCGTTATCGGGGTTCTGGTGACCAAAGACAAGAACGTTTGCCATGGATATCCTCCACTTGATATGTGTACTTGGACGTAGCTATGGTAGCACGCCGATGCCGAGCCTTCGCAGACGGAAGGGGCCCGGCATATTTTGGGGCAGGCATGGGGGCCAAGGCTGTCCCTTTTGCACCATGTTGGTGCAAAGTAACCTGTCCCCCTTGCACCAGCTATTTACCGGCGGCGCGCAGGGCTACGTAGGCGGCACCGATGATGCCGGCGTCGTTGCCGAGCGAAGCGACCTTAATGGGCGTCTCGCGCGAAGCAGAAAGCGCGTAGCGCTGATAGCGTTCACGCACCGTATCGAGATAGACATCGGCCGAGGCGGAGGCGCCGCCGCCGATCAGGAACATCTCGGGGTCGACCACGTTAGCGATGAGTGCCAGTGCGCGACCGAGATAGTCGGCCATGGTATCGGCCGCAGCCAGCGCGAGTTTGTCGCCCTCGCGGCAGGCCTGGAACACGGTGCGGGAATCGGAGGGACCGGTGAGCTCGAGGGGCTCGACGCCCGCGGCCTTGCACTCGGCCAGATAGTTGCTCACCACGCCGGTGGCGCTGGAATACTGCTCCAGATGGCCATGACCGCCACAGCCGCAGGTGCGCTCCTCAGCCGGGTTCAGGCACATGTGGCCAATCTCGCCGCCAGCACCCACAACGCCCGACACCACGTCGCCGTTAACGATAACGCCGCCGCCCACGCCGGTACCAATGGTGACCATCACCACGTTCTGCACGCCCTTGGCAGAACCGAGCCAGGCCTCGCCCATGGCAGCGGCGTTGGCATCGTTCTCGTACTTAACGACCGCATCGGGGCAGTGCTCCTGAATGGCAATCCTCAGCTCGGGCAGGTTGATGGCGATGTTGGCCTTGACCTTGGCATCGCCCGCAGCCGGAATGGGGCACGGAACGGCCAGGCCAATGCCCGCCACAAAGGCACGCGGAATCTGGGCCTTGGCAACCACCTGGTCGATGGCCTCGGTCACCGCGGCAAAGCCCGCAGCGTCAACGATGGGAGGCGTGGGCACGCTGGCCTTGGCCAGCAGGTTGCCGTCCTCGTCGAACAGGCCCTCCTTAACCGAAGTGCCGCCAACGTCGATACCGATGTAGTACTGCTTAGGTTCCATGGGAGCCCACCTTTCTCGTTTAAACATTGCCTGTATGGTACCGCTCCCAAGGCAAAAACCTGCCAAAAAGGGACAGGTTTGTTTTGGCAGGTTTTATCTGGGGTAACGCAATTGGCCGCTCAACAGACCGCGCAAGACCATCCCCAAAAATAAAGGCGCCGGGAGACGGAGACTCCCGGCGCCCCTCAAAGGGACTATGTTGTCTGTTGGAACGCGAGGTCCATCGCAGCGATAACGCCGACTAGGCCTTAAGTGCCTGCAGCTGCTTGTGGATCTCGATGAGCTCCGTCGCCATGACGCGCATGGTCTCGGTGCCGGCCATCTGGTCCTCGGCATGCAGCAGAATCAACGGGGCCTCGCCGTTACGCTCGCCGTTGGCCTCCTTCTTAAGGAGCCCCATGTGAACTTCGTGGCCACCGTTATAGGCCTCGTCGCCCTGCTTGATGAGCTCCTCGGCTGCGTCGAACTCGCCCTCCTTAGCCTTCTGCACGGCATTGATGTACATGCTCTTGGCGGTACCGACGTAGCTGATGATCTCAAAGCAGGTCATCTGCAACTCGTTCATATCCTCCATATGCTGCACCTAGCCCATCACGCTGACGCAGTGGTCGATGATGCCGGCAGCGTTCATGCGGCCGTAGTCGACCATGTTGATGACCTCGACCGGAAAACGACCAGCGGCCTCCTTCTCAAAATCGCCCTTAGTGTAGCCGATCTGCGGGCCAAGCAGCAACATGTCGCACTCGTCCAGGTGATCGTGGGCCTCGTTCATGGGACGAGCCTCGATCTCGATATCCAGGCCACGGTTCGCAACCTCGGCCTGCATCTTCTGGACCAGCAGGCTCGTGGACATACCGGCATTGCAGCAGAGCATGATCTTCTTCACGGTTTCCTCCTTATAACTGCGCGGCGCGCAGACGACAACTGGTTTTATTCCTTGCGGCTATTGTGCCCACCCCCCTGCATCTTTACACAAGGGAGAGAGCCGCGGGCACCGGCGCCGCGTACCGGCGCCCGCAAAGGTGAAAGGGACGAACGTTAGGCGTTCTACTCGGCGAGAGCCTCCTGCTTGGCGATTGCCTTCTCGGAAATCTTCATAAAGGGCAGGTAGACGGCCATGCCAATGACAATCTCGAGAGCCTGCCACACGCCGGCGCGCCAGTCAAAGCCCGTAGCGAGCAGGGCATTGATGACGGGAGGCATGGTCCAAGGCACCTGGGCGATGCAGGGGCTGATGATGCCTGCGCAGGTAAGGCCATAGGTGATGCCGATAAACAGATCGGGAAGGAGGACAAACGGGATCATGAGCGGCAGGTTGTACACGATGGGGTAACCGTAGATAACCGGCTCGTTGATGTTGAACAGACCAGGCAGGATAGCCATCTTGGAAACGGTCTCGGAAGCCTTGTTCTTGGAGAACAGGAGCGTGTCGAGCAGGAGCATGAGGGTGCAGCCCGAGCCGCCGATGAGGGCGAAGCTGTTAACGATCTGCATGTTCATGTAGTGATCGGGCTGGATGGTGCCACCGGCGGCAAAGGTAGCCATGTTGTCGACGATGAGCATGGTCAGGATCGGCTCGACGGTAGCGCCAGAGATGGTGGACTGGTGAATACCGACGCAGAACAGCAGGTTAGCAAGGGTGTAGATGAGGATAACAGCCCACGGACCGGCGTTCATGATGTTCTTGAGCGGGTTGGAGATGCACGTGGAGATGATGGCGCACAGATCGGTGCCGGCGCACACGGCGAGCAGGGCTGCGGCAAGAGCGAAGATCGCGAGGTTGAGCAGCATCGGGATCATGACGTTGAAGGAGTTGGAGACCGCGGGAGGCACGCCCTCGCCCAGCTTAACCTTGAGCTTCTCGACGCCAGAAATCTTGATGAAGAGCGAGACGGAAAGCAGGGCGATGATAATAGCCGAGAACAGACCGTTGGTGCCGGTGTTGGCAGTCGAAAGGGCGCCCGTGACCTCGGCGGAGGTGATCTTGTCGGTGAGCAGCGGGCTCGTGGCGGCAAGCGTGGCGGCGATCTGCTGCGGCATCATGATGACGAAAGCGGAGATGGCGACGACCATGCAAGCGAGCGGGTTATCGAAACGCTTGTTCTTAGCGAGGCTGTAGCCAATCAATCCGGCCAAGATAATGGCAGAGACGTTGAGGGTGCCCAGCGTAATTGCCGAACCCCACGTCTGAAGGTTGGCAAGGCCCGCCGCATCGAGCGGGAACAGAGGGAACACGACGTTGTTAATAAGAACCGCTATACCCGCAAGGATATAGAGCGGCGTGATGGTCGCGAAGGCGTCACGCAGGGAACGCAGGTGAACCTGGTTTCCCACCTTCGCAGAGACCTCGGCAAACTTGTCGAGGAAGCTCTTTCCGTTGTCACTGGCCATGATTGCTCCTAACTTTCAAATCCGGCCTTTTCCTATGCGCACGGTGGTCTGTCACCCTCTGCCACCAGATGTGCCATGTGTTGCGCGCGGCGGCGCGCGGTCTGGGCTTTCGCACGGTCGCTAATCAACCACGTGGGTCGTGGCGACCTGTTTGAGCCAGGCTGCCGACTTCTTAAGGTGGCGCTTATAGCCATCCATCAAATCGACCTCGACAAAGCCGTAACGGTTCTTAAAGGCATTGGCCCAAGACCAGTTATCGATAACGGCCCAGTAGTGATAGCCCCGGCATTTGGCGCCCTCGGCGATTGCCTTGGCAACCCACTCCAGGTGCTGGCGTACAAAGTCGACGCGGTAGTCATCCTGGATGGTTCCTTCGGCGTCACGGTTCTTGTATTCGTCCATGATGCCGATGCCGTTCTCGGAAACGAACCACTCAAGATCGGGGTAGTTCTTAGCGCAGTCCATGCCAAAGTCGTAGAGGCCCTGCGGATAGATCTCCCAGCCGCGGCTCTCGTTCATAACGGCGTCGGGCCATACGTACTCGTCGGCAAAGTGCGGCAGGCCGTACTGGTCGACCTTGCTCGCCGGTGCCTGAACACGCGTGGGGTGGTAGTAGTTGCAGCCGAGCCAGTCGACAACACCCTGCTTGAGAATCTCCTGGTCGCCGGCACGGAACGGGAGCTTAACGCCGCCCTCGGCCAGGCTGTCGAGCACGTCGGCAGGAAGCTCGCCCTTGGTAATAAGGTCGAGCCACCAGCGATTGTTGATGCCGCTGGTCATACGCACGGCCTCGAGATCTGCCTCGCTGGGGTTCTCCTTGGTGTAGACCGGAGTGAAGCAGTTAATCATGCCGATCTTGGCATCGCTGCGAACGGCGCCCTCGTCATAGGCACGGCGGTAGTTGGCCACGGCCAGCGAATGCGCCAGCGAAATGTGATACTGCACGGTGCGGGCGCGGCTAAAGTCGTGGAGCTGCGGGAACCACACGCCCTCCTGATAGCGCTGCTCGGGCTCGACGATGGGCTCGTTAAAGGTGAACCAGTACTTAATCTCCTGGCCAAACTCGTGGAAGGCGACGTCGGCGTAATGCGCGTAAGCCTCTACGACCTCACGGCTCTCCCAGCCGCCACGGTTAAAGAGGTAAGTGGGCATGTCAAAGTGGTACAAGTTGACAAACGGCTCCAGGCCGGCCTCGCGAGAAGCGCGGAACAGCTCGTGATACCACGCAGCGCCCTCCTCATTTAGGTTGCCGTCGGCATCGAGCAGACGGCTCCACTGGATGGAAGTGCGAAAGGTATTCAGGCCCAAGTCCTTCAAAATGCGAAAGTCTTCCTGGTACTTGGCCATAAAGTCATTGCCGGCATAAGAGCCAACGCAGTTGTAGAACGAACCCAGATCCTGGATGGACCAGGTGTCCCACAGGTTCTCGAGCTTGCCGCCCTGGTTCCACTGACCCTCAGTCTGCGGGCCGGACATAGCAGCGCCAAAGAAGAAGTCGTTGGGCAGCTGATACTGTGCCATCAAAGTCCTCGCTTTCGTGTTCTAGAGTTTCCGGTTGGAGACGGGTTTGCTTTGGCAGGTTATCCGGCGCGGGCGCGCACCGGTCATACCGATATCCAACTTGCCAAAACAAAACCGTCCCCAAACAGCACAAGCAAACGCTAATGCATCTCGCTTGTTGTCTATAACTATAGCGCTCTAATTTTCTATGTAAAGCGTCTTTTTAACTTTTCTTTATCGAACTTCTTTGATGAAAGCCATGTGGATGCTTTTTTAAGTAGGTATACTCTCTTTATATCAACGCAAATATGAAGGGAGGATTGCATGATTCCCAAATACGAGGCGATTGCTGCGGATATCCGTCGAAGCATTGAGGACGGCGCACTAAAACCGGGCGACAAACTGCCCACCGTCGTAGAGTTTTGCGAGCTGTATAGCGTTTCCAAAATCACCGTCAAACGAGCTATCGAGCAAATCACCGAGGAAGGTCTTATTACCAGCCGTCGTGGATCGGGTACCTACGTTAAGGACACGGCGGGACTTCCCGGCCAGACGTTTTTCCAGGGCAAAAACGACCGTGCCCAGGGTTTTTCGTATGAGCACCGCGGGGAGAAGGTGACCTCGGTGGTCTACGATTTCTCGATCGTTAATCCACCAGCGGACATCGCAGCCCAGCTGGGAATTGCCGAGGATGACTTTGCCTATCACATCGTGCGCGTGCGTCAGGCCGATGGGGAGCCCATCGTTATCGAGTACACCTACATGCCCCTCGAGCTGATTCCGGGGCTGAAAAAGAAGGACCTGTACGGATCGCTCTACCATTTCATCCGCGAGCAATGCGGGCTGAAAATTTCGAGCTTTCACCGTACCATTCGCGCCGTGGCAGCAACCGAGGAAGAAGCCGAGCGTCTGGACACCAAACCTGGCTCTCCCCTGCTCGAGCTCACCCAGATTGGCTTTTTGGACAGCGGCGCCGCCTTTGAGTATTCGGTCTCGCGCAACGTTGGCGACCGCTTTGAGTTGCACAACGTAACGTTGGCATAGGTTTTTGTAGTCACGCGGGCGCTTGTCTCGAGCTGTTTTGCGCAACGCCCGCGCAACATAATGGGGGTATGAACATGTCCGATTTGATTAAACTGACGCCGATCTTCCACGAGAAGATCTGGGGTGGCCGTCAGCTCGAAACCGTATTTGGTTACGATATTCCCGAAGGTCCCATCGGTGAGTGCTGGGCCATCTCGGCACACCCCAACGGCGACTGCCAGATTGCGGAGGGCCCGTATGCAGGCCACACGCTTTCGTGGCTGTGGGCCGAGCACCGCGAGCTCTTTGGCAACTGCGAGGGCAAGGAGTTCCCGCTGCTCATTAAGATTCTAGACGCCAAGGACGACCTTTCAATCCAGATTCATCCCAACGATGAGTACGCCGCCGAGCATGAAAACGGCAGCCTGGGCAAAACCGAGTGCTGGTACGTGCTGGACTGCGAGCCCGGCGCCACAATCATCGTCGGCCAGCGTGCCAAGGACCGCGCCGAGGCCGCACAAATGATCGAGGAAGGCCGTTGGGACGACATGCTCAACGTCTTGCCGATTCACAAGGGCGACTTTTTCCAGATCGATTCCGGTACCGTGCACGCCATCAAGACTGGCACGCTGATTCTGGAGACGCAGCAGTCGAGCGACGTGACGTATCGCCTGTACGACTACGACCGCCCCGGCACCGATGGCAAGCTGCGTCCGCTGCACATTGAGCAGAGCCTGGACTGCATTAACTTTAACGCGCAGGCCCCGACCGACGGCACCGTGACCGCACCCGAGGTCGACGGCGTGACTGAGCTTGAGTCCAACCCCTGCTACACCGTCGATCGCGTGCGCGTCGACGGCAGCAAGACCCTGGAGCAGCGCTGGCCCTTCATGTGCCTGTCGGTCATCAACGGCGAAGGCACCGTCTGCGGCGACCCCGTCCACAAAGGCAGCCATCTGCTGGCCCCGAGCACCGTGGACAAGATTGAGCTCGAGGGTAAGGTGGAGCTGATCATCTCGCATCTGTAAGCCACCGGTCCCTGAGCTCTCGCCGAGGCGGGGCGCGGGGTTTGATCGCCTGCTCGGACAGTCCTGCTCGCACGGAGAGCACATTAAGTGCTCTCCGGCTCGTGCGGAACTCGCGATCGACCAAACCCCGCGCCCCACCCTGGCGAGCCTCTGGCTAGCAACAACAATCAAAACGCAACAAGGGGCTCCTCCGTCCATGAGCGGGAGAGCCCCTTGCCATACCCAACGAATCAAGGCGCCTACAAATAGACCCTTTCGAGAAACGATAACGTATCCTGAAGGTGTGCCCTTTCCTTACGGTTGGTTTGCCGATTTACATATGAAGCAAAGTCCGTAAAGAAATCCTCGGCATCAGCCCTCATTTGCCCCGTTAGCTCCAAACGCGCCGAAGACGACAACAAGTCAGCAAGTCGAGCAACATCCGAACGGTGCTTCCGTCGATCAATGTTGTTGCAACGACGTCCCTCTTCATAACTTCTGTTGATATCAATGTGCGCACGCATCTTGAGGGGAATGATATGTAGCGCATCGAGCAACGTAATGCCCTCTACGTTCGTTGCGTTGTCGCGAATAAATTCATAGTAGCCATCGTCGAGAATAATTGCCGAGAGACTTGATACGGCCCCGTCAAAAGAAAGAGGTGCTACCTCGCTCTTTTCATCTTCGAGCGCAAAATCAGGATGTCGAGCAAATAGCTCAATTTGGCCGGGACAGTCTAGGACCTGCCTTGATCCTTTAGGCAAACAGAACCGATAGTAAGTGCACTTTCCATCGCTGACCTTTCCAGTCTCGTATCCGGCAGCTTTGATAAATGACCATAGCGCAGTGGCAAATTCAACGCCTTTTCCATCAACGATTACGACGACATCCAAATCTTCAGTGGCCCTAAACGAATCGCCTTCATTGTCAAACAGAACGCTGCAGGCGCCTCCGCCAATAAGAACATAACCGCCTTTGCAATTGCGCATGGCTTCGGCAAATCGCTCTATTCCTCTTACTTTTGGCATATCATCCTCCTGAGCTGCTCAATCGCATCAAGCAGGCGATCGTCTTTGTAGTCCACTTTTGCGCAAGCAACGTATAAGGAATATGGGTCGACACATTGCAAGCCCGTTGTGTCAAAACTGACATCGGACGGCTCATCCACGGGATACGACCAGACCTCAATCTCAATTGCCGCTGGTTCATACCACTTGGCCTCCAGCCATTCGTCGCCCAAATGTTCTTTTAAGGCGTCTACCTGATACCTTTCGAGAGCAATAGTTGGAGCGGAGTCGTCATGAGCGAGGTCGGACATATAACTAAGGGCAGACACTCCGGAAAGCAACGCATCGACGGCACGCAATTCTGCTCTGTCGATTGTCCTCTTGAGCCGTATATGCTCAACGACGGGCGTACGAAGATAGTCCTCAAACCCATTTAACAGAGCCTCGGTCGACAAATCGGCATCGGACAACATGCGTTTTTTGCCATCCCGCACGATAAGCCCAGGAGCAATAGCGGCGATTTCCGAAAGATAGCCACTGACGCTTGCCGCACTTTTGCCACACAGGCGCGCCAAGTCGCCGGCGGAGCAGTCAACCCATCGTCCCGCGATGAGATTTAGAACGATTCTTTGAGATTGGGGTGAAAGCGGAGCTGCGGGAGAAGTACCCAGCGCCTCATCGGTAATAACGGCTCCCATAAACGGCAGGAACGCATTCCGCCCATCTCGGATATACGCGATTCCCTCCGAAGACAGTGCACGCATAAAGCCTAAATCCATAGCGTCCCAGCAAATTGCCACCGGACGCGCATCGACCTTGCGCATCGCATTGACGAGATTTCGAGCCGAAATCACACTGGGCGGTTCTTTTGGTTCGGCAATAATAAAACGCCCTTGCTCAGACGCGCCGAGCTGTGCCAAGCGAAGCGAAAACCGCTCAAGATACATGCGAGGAATCTGTACCTCAACTGGCTCCGGGTCGATGGCGAGCTCTAAAGAGAAGAGCCTTTTGGGAAGACAGCTTAGCAACATGCTTTGTCACCGTTTTCATTTCAGTTACATTTTAGTATCCATATGAAATTATACTGAATTGTATAAAGTCATCAATCACCAAAGCACAGCGAACCATTCAAAACGCAACAAGGGGCTCCCCCGTTCTTCAACGGGAGAGCCCCTACTCATATCTATGTATCAGCCCACCCGGCCCTCCAGATCAAAAAGCGAGCGGCGAAGCAACGCTCGTCCAGCAACGTTGCCTAAGGACCTGGGCGGGCGTATAGGGCAACATCGATCGCGAGTTCCGCACGCAAAGGAGGCCACTTAATGTGGCCTCCGTCTTGCGCAGGACTGTCCGAGCAGGCGATGTTGCCCTATACGCCCGCCCAGGTCCGCCGGGATTACGACAGCTTAACGATTGGCGCAAAACCTTTCATAAGCTTTTTGGTCTGGCCGGTCTTCTCGAACTGGACCTCGATCATGTCTCCGACGACCGAGATCACGGTACCCGCGCCAAAGGTCTTGTGGCTCACGGTGTCGCCCGCGGCAAAGTCCTGCGATGCGCTCGCGCGGTCGACCTTGCGCTCCACCGTCGGCGACACCTTGGACGACGGTTTCTTGGCGCGCGGCGCACCCGAGCCAAAGGTCGAGGCAACACGGCCGGCGTCGGGCGAAACCCCACGATGACGCTCAGTTCCATAGCTGCTGCCGCCAAAAAAGTCGTCAAAGCTCGATCCGCCGCGCGAACCGGAACCGCCGGTCGAGCGCGTGCGCGAGCCAAACACCTTGCCGCCATACATGTCCGAGCCCATGCCCGAGCCAAAGGTGCCGTGACGGTCGCCGCGCTTCTCCCAGCCCGTGCCCTCAAAACCGGCAGAGCCGATACCACTAAACTCGATGTCCTCAAACGGAATCTCGTTGAGGAAGCGCGAGCGCGGGTTGGCCGAGGTCGAGCCGTAGGTACGACGCGTTGCCGCATATGTTAGGAACAGACGCTTGCGGGCGCGCGTGATGGCGACGTAGGCCAAACGGCGCTCTTCCTCGAGCTTGCCCGGATCGTCGCTGCCACCAAAGTCGTGCACGTGCGGAAAGATGCCCTCCTCCATGCCGGCAACGAAGACCGCCGGGAACTCCAGGCCTTTGGCGGAGTGGATGGTCATCATGGTGATGGCATGCGTCTCGCCGGCGAGGGAATCCAGGTCGGAGCGCAGGGCCAGCCACTCCATGAGGGCAGGCAGAGCTTTGCAGGTAAGCGGGCCATAGGTGCGCTCGATCTCGTCGGCATGTACGGCACCGGCCGGCAGCTCTGCCGGCGCGGCGTACGCGTTGCCCGCGATAGCGGCGGCCAGAGCATCCTGCGGCGAGAGTGCCGGAGCGGCCAGGCTATCGAGCGGATTGGAGCCCGCGGCGTCGCGAGCGCCAACCAGCGCCTCAAACGAGGATGCAGGTGCGGACGGTCCGGGCTCGGGTGCAGGTGCGCTCACCACGACGGGCTCGGGCTCGGCGCCTGCCGGCACATCAGCAACGCCTGCCGCACGCAGCTCTTCTAAGCTCTCGAGCGTGCCCTCGATATCCTCGTGCGTCTCCTCAAATTCGGCGGCGACGCCCAGGAATTCCTGGATGTTCTCGGCGCGGCTCTCGGACTCCATGGTGCCCTCGGCGCGGAAAGCCTGCAGCAGGCCCGTCTTATCGACAATCATCTCGACAACGTCCTTGAGCTCGCCGTCCATGCGGCGGCCCTCGCGCACCAGCGACACAAAGCTCGACAGGCCGTTGCGCACCTTGGCGCTAAACATGCCCGTCTCGGCCGTCGCGATCTCGCAGGCCTGGAAGAACGAGCAGCGGTTGTCGCGCGCCAGCTGCTCGATCTTTTGGATGGAGGTGGAGCCAATGCCGCGGCGCGGCGTGTTGATGACGCGTTTGACGCTCATCTCGTCGGCCGGGTTCACGATCATCTTGAGGTAGGCCATGACGTCACGAATTTCGGCGCGGTCGAAGAATCGCGTGCCGCCCACGATCTTGTAGGGCACGCCCGCGCGCAGGAACATATCTTCGAGGATACGCGACTGGGCGTTGGTGCGGTAGAACACGGCGATGTCGTCGTAGCTCGTTCCCTTGGAGTGCAGCTTTTCGATCTCGCCGGCAATCCAGCGGCCCTCGTCACGCTCGTCGCTCGCCTGGAAGGCCTGGATCTTCTCGCCGTCGCCCTCGGCCGTAAACAGACGTTTGTCCTTGCGCTGCGAGTTATGGCGCACCACGGCGTTGGCGGCGCTCAGGATGTGACCCGTAGAGCGGTAGTTCTGCTCCAGCTTGACGGTCTTGCAGTTTTTAAAGTCCTTCTCAAAGTCCAGGATGTTGGTGATGTCGGCGCCGCGCCAGCTGTAAATGGACTGGTCGTCGTCGCCCACGACCATGAGGTTCTGGTACTTGGCGGCCAGCAGGTTGGCGATCTCGTACTGGACGTGGTTGGTGTCCTGATACTCGTCGACGCTAATGTAGCGGAAGCGCTCCTGGTACTTGTCGAGCACCTCGGGGCGGGTGCGAAGCAACTCGAGCGTGCGCACGAGCAGGTCGTCGAAGTCCATGGCGTTGGCGGCGCGCAGACGGCGCTCCAGCTCCAGGTAGACCTGCGCGGTCTTTTTGTCGTTGGGGTTGTCGGCGGATTTGAGCATGTCCTCGGGCCCGATCATGGCGTTTTTGGCCGAGCTGATCTTGCTGCGAATCATGTTGATGGGGAACTGCTTTTGCTCGATGCCGAGCGCCTGCATAATGTCGCGCACCATGCGCTTGGAGTCATCGTCATCGTAGATGGTGAACTGACCGGTGTAGCCCAGCAAGTCGGCGTCCTCGCGCAGCATGCGCACGCACATGGCGTGGAAGGTGCACACCCACATGCCGCGGGTGCCGTTGGGGATGAGCGCCGCCAGACGCTCGCGCATCTCGGCCGCGGCCTTGTTGGTAAATGTGATGGCGAGAACCTGCCAGGGCTTAACGCCCAGGTCACCGAGCATGTGCGCGATGCGGAAGGTCAGGACGCGGGTCTTGCCCGAGCCGGCGCCGGCAAGGACCAGCAGCGGACCCTCGGTGGTCAGGACCGCCTCGCGCTGGGCGGGGTTCAGACTATCGATATCGACGAGCGGCTTGGCGGGCTTGGGAGCCGGAGCCGGGGCGTCGTAGATGTCGAGCGGAACGAGCTCGGGTTCCGGCGCGGCGGGGGCAGCGTACACATCGAGCGGTACGGGCTCCGGCGCGGGCGGGACGGGCGCGGCGGTGTTCTTTTCCCAGGGCAGGGGCTGGGTCATGGGCGACTCCTCATCTGACAGACGGCGCGCCTGCGGGCAGCGCCATAGCTTGAGCCGTACCAGTATACCGAGCCGCACGGACACCGACGCAAATCACACCACGACTCCGCGCACCGCCACCACCCAAGCACCGCAACTTTTTTGATGCAAAGGGGTCAGAGCGAACAAATTGGCATGAAAAGGGGGCGGCATAGACCTTTTGGTCATGCCGCCCCCTTTGAATGACAGGTCGTCGCTCTGGCCGCCGCGCAGCGTCAACCAAGCTACAGGCCGAGCATGGGCTCCAGGACGAAGAAGTATGCGAGCACCACGATGCCCAGGATGATGCGGTAGACGCCGAAGCACTTGAAGTCGTGACGGCGGACAAAGCCCATAAGCCACTTGATGGCGATGAGCGAAACCACAAAGGCCACGACGCAGCCCACGCCCAAGATGGCGATCTCGTTGGTGCCAAACGTGCCGCCCTTAATGAAGTACTTGACCAGCTTGAGCGCGCTCGCGCCAAACATAACGGGGATAGCCAAGAAGAACGTGAACTTGGACGCCACCGAACGCGTGCAGCCCAAAAGCAAGCCGCCGATGATGGTGGAACCGGAGCGAGACGTACCCGGAACCAGCGAAAGCACCTGGAAGCAGCCGATGCCCAGCGCGGTCTTCCAGTTCAGGTCCTCGAGTGTGGCGATGGAACCAAAGTCCAGATTCTCGTCATCGCCCTCGTCCTCGGCAGCAGCCGCGGCAGGCGCTGCAAAGTGCGCCCCGGCGGGACGCCCACCCGACACCACAGCACGCGAACCAAACGAACCGGCAACGGTCATCTCCTCGCGCTTGCGAGCACGCCAATTCTCAATCACGATGAACAGCACGCCGTAGACGATAAGCGCCAGCGCCACGACGGGAGCGTTGTAGAAATGCTCCTCCATCCAGTCGTTGAGCGGCAGGCCAATCGCCGCGGCGGGAATACAGCCGAGCACAATCTTGCCCCACAGCACCCACGTGTCGCGACGGCCTTCCTTGCCCTTGCTCGGCGAGAACGGATTAAGCTCGTGGAAGAACAGCACGCAGACGGCCAGAATGGCACCGAGCTGAATCACAACCAGGAACATATTCCAGAACGTCTCGCTCACGTTCATCTTGACGAACTCGTCCACCAAGATCATGTGACCCGTCGACGAAACGGGCAGCCATTCGGTGATGCCCTCGACCAGGCCCATGAAGGCAGATTTTAGAAGCTCGATAATATCCAAAGGGACCCCTCGTTAGACACCCGCCGGTAGATGTTCTGCGGACGATGCGGGCGATGTCCCATTATCAACCGTTGGCGGCGCGACCGTGCCTACCCTTACCAAAAAACTCGCCCGTTCACAGAATTGCCTTGATTATCAGCTTTATCCGAACACCTCCCACATTCATCCGCACATGTGCG
>ERZ1031347.167-NODE-167-length-31780-cov-15.625343_pt1 | contig 31780 bp, 24 predicted proteins | sample MGYA00517106_ERZ1031347 | MGnify/ENA primary metagenome ERZ1031347 (study PRJEB33719, sample SAMN04261392) | wastewater metagenome | biome: periurban shantytown; feature: human; material: feces | host: Homo sapiens | place: Peru: Lima | collected 2012-07-19 ...
CGAAAAATTTGACGACGCATCTGTCGCACAATCTTTGTGCGGTATTGCCTCAAGGGAACTTTCCCTGCAACCAAAGGAGGAAAAAGCACCTTTATGCTGGAATTAAAAGGCATCAAAAAAGACTATCTCGCCGGAGAAAACACCGTCCATGCTCTGAAAGGCATTGACCTGCGATTCCGACGGAACGAATTCGTTTCCATTCTGGGACCGTCCGGCTGCGGCAAGACTACCATGCTGAACATTATCGGCGGGCTGGATCAGTACACCGAGGGCGACCTCATTATCAACGGACGCTCCACCAAGGATTTCAAAGACCGCGACTGGGACACCTATCGAAATCACTCGATCGGCTTCGTGTTCCAGAGTTATAACCTGATCCCCCACCAGACTGTGCTGCAAAACGTGGAACTGGCTCTGACGCTGTCCGGTGTGTCCAAGGCAGAACGCCGGAAGCGTGCCAAAAAAGCGTTGGAAGATGTGGGGCTGGGCAACCAGCTTTCCAAAAAGCCCAGTGAGATGTCCGGCGGACAGATGCAGCGTGTGGCAATCGCACGGGCACTGGTCAACAATCCGGATATCATTCTGGCGGACGAGCCTACCGGTGCTCTGGATACAGAAACCAGCATTCAGGTCATGGAGATCCTCAAGGAAATCTCCAAGGATCGCCTGATCGTCATGGTCACACACAATCCGGAACTGGCAGAGCAGTATTCCTCCCGCATCATTCGTGTCCTGGACGGCAAGCTGACTGACGACTCCAGACCGCTGACGGAGGAAGAATACCAGCGGGAATTACAGGCAGACAAGGCGGAAAACGAAAACGGCAAAAAGCTGAAAAAGCCCTCTATGTCTTTCGGCACTTCATTCTCCCTGTCCCTGAAAAACCTGTTTACCAAAAAGGGCAGAACCATGCTGACTTCTTTCGCAGGAAGTATCGGCATCATTGGCATTGCACTGGTGCTCTCTATTTCGCAGGGCTTCAACACCTATATCAACACCATTCAGGAAGAAACCCTGTCCTCTTATCCCCTGACGATTCAGAAAACCAACACCGACCTGAGTGCCCTGATGGAAACCTTTATGGGCTATGCCACCTCGGACAGCACCCACAGCAATGATGCGGTGTACAAGAAGTCGGCGATCTACGATATGATGGACGCTCTGAACAACATGGAAACTTCCGAAAACGACCTGAAAAACTTCAAGTCCTATATTGAATCGAAACGGAAAGACAGCGAAAGCGACCTGCACAGGGCAGTCAACGGCGTACAGTATTCCTACGATCTGGACATGCTGATCTACACCAAAAATGTGGACGGCACCATTATCCACTCCGACACCGAAGAACTGATGCAGGAAATGGTACTGGAACACATGGGCATTGATATGCAGGCAATGACCGATGCCAGCACTTCCATGTTCGGCGAAGACGCTACCTCGATGATGTCCATGGGTATGGGCGGTTCGTCCATGAATCTGTGGCAGGAACTTCTCCCCGGCGACAACGGCAAGCCCATCAACGACCTGCTGAAAAAGCAGTACGATGTGGTCTACGGCTCATGGCCGAACAGCTACGACGAGATCGTACTGGTGCTGGACGAAAACAACGAACTGGACGACATGACATTATACGCCCTCGGTCTGGAACCGAAAGAAGATGTGGACAGCATCATGGAAGCGGCAGTGAACGGCAAGGAACTGCAAAAGGACAACAAAAGCTGGTCCTATGCCGACATTTGCAGCATGGACTTCCGCACGATCCTGAATTCCGACTGCTACCGCTATGACGAAAGCACAGGGCTGTACACCGACCTGCGGGACACCGAAGCCGGCTTGCAGTACCTCTACGACAACGGTCTGAAACTGAAAGTAACTGGCATTATCCGCCCCAATGAAGATACCACTGCTCCGATGCTGTCCGGCTCCATTGCCTATACCAGCGACCTGACCAAGTATATCATTGAACACAGCAAGGAATCCGATGCGATCACTGCCCAGAAGGACAGCAAGAACACCGATATTTTCACCGGTCTGCCGTTCAAGGATACCTCCGGCAGCACCTCTGATGCGGACAAGCAGACTGCCTTTCTGGAATATCTGAACGAACTGGACGACGGCGGAAAAGCACAAGCATATGTACAGATAATGAGCATTCCCACCGAGGAACAGCTGAACGATTCCGTACAGCAGGCAATGCAGGGCATGAGCCGCAGCGATATGGAAGCGGCAATGCTGCAGGGCATGACACAGCAGATGAGCATGAGCGAAAGCGATGTGCAGTCCTATCTGGAATCCATGAGTGACGACGAAATCACCGACACATTCACCCAGATGATGCAGCAGCAAGTCAAGGCACAGTATGCCCAGCAGGTACAGCAGCAAATGGCTGCCATGCAGCCGGCAGAACTGGTAGGAGCTTTGAACCAGCTGCTCCCCACCCTGACCACGGAACAGTGTGCGAATTACTATGACGAAATGATGCAGTTCTCCGATTCCACCTATGAGGACAACCTGAAAGCACTGGGGGATATTGATCTGGACGACCCTGCATCGATCAATCTCTATGCAGCAACCTTTGAGGACAAGGATGTGATCGAAGATGCCATTGCAGACTACAACGAGGGCAAAGACGAAATGGCACAGATCCAGTATACCGACTATGTGGGGCTGATGATGTCCTCTGTGACGAAGATCATCAACACCATTACCTATGTGCTGATCGCATTTGTTGCCATTTCGCTGATCGTTTCCTCCATTATGATCGGCGTTATCACGTTGATCTCTGTACAGGAACGCACCAAGGAAATCGGTATTCTCCGTGCGATCGGTGCCTCGAAGCGAGATGTTTCCAGCATGTTCAATGCGGAAACCATTATCATTGGATTTACCTCTGGTTTGCTGGGCATCGTGGTCACATATCTGCTCTGCATTCCGATCAACCTGCTGGTACACCACCTCACCGGCATTCAGAATCTGAGTGCGGTTCTCCCCGTTCCGGCAGCGGTCATTCTGATTGCGATCAGTGTTCTGCTGACATTGATTGCCGGATTTATCCCGTCCAAGAGTGCGGCAAAGAAAGACCCTGTTGTGGCATTGCGTTCGGAATAATTCGAGGCAATACCACACAAATTATAACACCATAAGTAAAAAGCCATACCGCAGAGCGTTTATTCTCTGGGATATGGCTTTTTGGTTTTCTCTATATCGCAAGCTGCGTTACTGTAGCAATTCCGCCAAGTCCTGCTCCGGTGTGGTGATCGGGGCGATACCGTAGCTGTCTACCAAATATTGCAGCACGTCCGGTGACAGGAATGCCGGCAGCGACGGGCCAAGCCGGATATTCCGGATTCCCAGATGCAGCAGTGTCAGCAGAATGCAGACTGCTTTCTGTTCGTACCACGACAGCACATAGGACAGGGGCAGTTCGTTGACACCGCAGCCGAATGCCTCTGCCAGTGCCACTGCGACCTGAATCGCACTATAGGCATCATTACACTGTCCCATGTCCATGATTCGGGGCAGCCCGTCAATGGTGCCCAGATCCAGATCATGGAACCGATACTTGCCGCATGCCAGTGTCAGCACAATAGTGTCCGGCGGTGTCTGCTTTACGAATTCTGTGTAATAGTTCCGTCCCGCCTTGGCACCGTCACAGCCGCCGACCAAGAAGAAGTGCCGAATCTTCCCTGCCTTGACAGCGTTCACCACCTTGTCCGCCACCGACAGTACAGCACCGTGTCCGAATCCGGTCGTCAGTTCTGTGCCGCCGTTGATACCGGTCTGCTGCTGCGGTGCTGCATAGCCGCCCAGTTCCAGTGCCTTTTCGATGACTGGCGTGAAGTCCTTATCCTTGCCGATGTGTACCATTTCCGGAAAGCCCACTGCTTCTGTGGTAAAAACACGGTCGGCATAGCTGGGCTTCGGCGGCATCAGGCAGTTGGTAGTAAACAGCACCGGTGCCGGAATGGCATCGAATTCTTTCTGCTGGTTCTGCCATGCCGTTCCAAAATTGCCCTTGAGATGCGGATAAGCTTTCAGCTTCGGGTACGCATGTGCCGGCAGCATCTCTCCGTGTGTGTAGACGGCAACGCCCTTGTCCCTGGTCTGTTCCAGCAGCAGCTGGAGGTCTTTCAGGTCGTGACCGGTAACTACAATAAACGATCCGGCATCGATCTGCATGGATACCTTAGTCGGCTCCGGTGTGCCGTAGGTTTCCGTGTTGGCACGATCCAGCAGTGCCATACAGCGAAGGTTGACTTCTCCCAGCTTCAGCACTTCCGGCAGCAGTTCCTCCATGGTCAGATCCAGCCCGATCTGCATCAGTGCTTCATAGAAGAACTGATTTACCGTGTTGTCTGTATATCCCAGCACCATAGCATGATAGGCATAGGCTGCCATGCCACGCAGTCCGAACAGCAGCAGCGATTTCAGCGAACGGATATTTTCTTCCGCCTGCCACAATTGTTCCATGTTGTAATCTTCGTTTCTGCCGCAGGGTGATGCACAGACGGCACACCGGGGAATCATTCTGCCCTGTTCCCGATGCACGCGGTCGATTTGTGCCTGAATCCGGCTGTCGTCAAAATTGACATTGGTCAGAGTCATAAACAGGCTCTCGATCATCAACGCATCTGTCTTTTCTGTAACAAGATCTTCATTGCCGTCCACGGCTCTCGCCAGTCCGATCAGAGCACCGGTCAGTTCGTCCTGTAGCTTCGCTGTGCCGGCTTTTTTGCCGCACACGCCTGCGGCTCCGGTACATGCTGTACAGCCTACAGTCTGTTCACACTGGTAGCAAGACATTTTCTGTTCCATGTTATCTCTCCTCCTGAATGGTTCCGTCTGTTCCGATCACCGTTACGTGACAGGGAATGACTTTTCCGCTTGCCGCAATGGCACGCTGCACTGCCTGTTCGATACCGCCGCAGCAGGGCACTTCCATTCGTGCCACGGTGACACTGCGAATGGAATGTGCCGCAAAAATCGCCGTCAGCTTTTCCGCATAGTCCACCGCGTCCAGCTTGGGACAGCCGATCAGAGTGATTCTCCCGCGGATAAATTTTTCGTGAAAATTTCCGTAGGCATAGGCGGTACAGTCTGCCGCGATCAGCAAGTCGGCATCATCAAAATAGGGTGCCATGACACCTGCCAGCTTGATCTGCACCGGCCACTGGGAAAGCTGACTGGGACAGGCTGCTGCTCCTGCTGCGGGAGCAGTGCTTCGCTGAAACTGTTTGGCACGCATTCCCGGGCAGCCGGAAAAGGGCTTTTTCTGTGCCAGCTTCTGGGCACGCTGCACAGCTGCTTCATCATAGGCAGGGGCTTCCCGTTCCTCGAAAGTGATCGCATCGGTGGGACATGCCGGCAGACAGTCGCCCAGACCGTCGCAGAAATGTTCCCGCACCAACACTGCCTTTCCGTCAATGATGTCGATCGCACCCTCGTGACACGCCCTGGCACAGGCTCCGCAGCCGTTGCATTTGTCACGGTCAATGTGAATGATTTTTCTTATCATGTGTATTCCTCCTCATATCATACGCAAAAGCTTTGTACGATTTTGCTTTTCCATGCTGTTGCCTTGACTTTCTGTATCTATTATAGTATAATAACAGCATCTTGTATGTTGAAATTTCAACAAAACGGAGGTTCACATGGAGAAATTTTTTCCAATTTTAAAGCAGTGTCCGCTGTTTGCCCACATTGCCGAAAGCGACTTGTCCGCCATGCTGCACTGTCTGCAAGTCACAGTGCAGCACTATGACAAAGGGCAAATTCTGATACACGAGGGCGAAAAGGCAGAACGGTTTGGCATTGTGCTGACCGGTGCGGTGCAGCTGTGGCGTATCGACTACTCCGGCAACCGGAGCATTATGGCAAACGTGGAGCCTGCACAAATTTTCGGCGAATCCTTTGTCTGTGCAGAAGTGGAATCGATTCCCATACAGGCAGTGGCATCTGCGTCCTGCGACGTGATGCTGATCGACGGCAGCCGCATTCTGCACGCCTGCGGCAACGGCTGCGAATTTCATCAGCAGGTGATTTTTCATCTGCTGCAAATCATTGCCCGCAAAAATCTGGTGTTTCACCAGAAGCTGGAGATCACCTCCAAACGTACCACACGGGAAAAGCTGCTGACCTATCTCAATCAGCAAGCCCAGCGGCACCGGTGCAGCACGTTTACCATTCCGTTTGACCGGCAGGAACTGGCAGATTTTCTGGAAGTGGACCGCAGCGGGCTTTCCGCAGAAATCAGCAAGCTGCGAAAAGAGGGCGTGTTGGAAAGCGAACGGAGCACGTTCCGGTTGCTGTGACCAGATAAAAAAGCTGTGCAGGTTATCAAAAACCTGCACAGCTTTTTTGCAAATATAAAGGAGATGATATTTTCCTTATTCCTTTACCAGTTCTGCACCCAGAGCCGCACACTTTTCCAGTGCTTCATCGTCCGGAGTTTCGTTGACGATCAGACCTTCGCCGCCAACCAGTATTGCACCGTCATTCTTGGCACGTTCTTCCCAGTTCCGCATCCATTCGCCGTCGCCCCAGCCATAGGAGCCAAACAGAGCGATGGTCTTTCCGGACAGGTCGCCTTCGATCGAAGCGAAGAACGGTTCGAATTCGTCTTCTTCCAGAACCTCATCGCCCATTGCAGAACAGCCAAATGCGATACGGTCATAGTCTGCAATGCTGCCGCTGAAGTCAGATACTGCGAACAGTTCTGCACCTGCTGCATCTGCAATTGCCTGTGCCATCTGTTCGGTATTGCCTGTGCCACTCCAATAAATTACTGCTGCTTTCATGCTTTTTTCCTCCTAAAAATTCTGCTGACTTTCGCCGGCAACCGGTGACATTGCAAAGCTTTTGCAATATTACCCTTATGATATTTTCAGAGCCTGCAAAATATTACAGCCCTTACTCAACTTTGCACAGAGAAATACTCTGCACTTCTCATAGCTGGCAAATGTCCGGCGTGCCTGCTCCACGTTTCCGTACACTTTCCAACAACCGCACAGCTTGCAGTTCTCCCCCTGATGCGTGATAAAACCGTCCACATCTTCCAAAGGGTACCCCAGAAAAATTCCGATCTCATGGGGAAATTCCGTCTTCTCCGCAATACGGTTCTGCAACCGCATCAGACATGCCGCCAGATCCATATCAGCGGTGTAACCATACCGCAGCAGAAAACGCCGGATTTCCGGCTGTTCCAGCCGTTTTTGCAGCAGCTTCGGGCGATACAGCAGTACTAGCTGCCGCTTCTGACAGCGGCACATGATCTGCATCTGCAATCCCCCGCGGACTGCCTGTGCATTAAACGCTGCCGCATACGCCGGAATGTCAAATTCCTCTCGGGACAAGGACACCAGACTGGCACACTTGATGCCCAGCAGTGTCGGTGCCGTAAAATGGGCAAGCTTTTTTTCGAATGCTCTGCACTCTCTTTCGGACATGGTTTCACCTCTGATTTGCAATGCTGTACGTTTTGTATATCTCAGGAAATATACAAGAGTTAGAAAAAGCTAACTGCTTTCCCGAAAAAACAGAGCTTTTTCCCGCTCTGTACAGTTAGCTTTCACTAACAATAGTTAGTATAGCATAACTCAAACCGTTTGTCAAGTGTTTTTTGCAAAAAAATACGGAACATGCCACAGAGCACATTCCGCATTCACACATAAAGCCAACAAGCGGGCTTTATGCAGCGTTTCCCTTAGTATCTGGGTTCAAACTTCGAACAGGAGTTCAACGCCTGTGTCGTTCTTGCAGTCTGGTAGCAGGTCTGCTTTTCTGTCATTTCCACTTGGAAATAGTCCTTCGTTTTCATCTGGATCATTGTGCTGCCCATTGCACCGTTCCAATGACGGCACAACACGCATTTTTTTGCCGTTTTCAAAAGTGTGTACTTTGCCATATTCCTCACCTTTCCGTCCGGAATGCTCCGGTGTTTCCGATATTCCTGCAAGTCGTCTGCCGCAGCTATGTACTCGCTGTAAGGGATTCTCCTTACATACTCTATCATACACTTCATATCGGACAGGTGGCTGTCTGTTCAAAAAGAATTTACAACATTTTGCATTTTTCGAACAGCAAAAACGTGTTCCCGCAAAGATGCAATGCACGATTTTCCGTACAATCATTTTGTGGGAACACGTTCTACAGTTTAGCTTTGTACGGTGTTGCCTCAATTAAACCGTTCGTCAATGACACGGGCAGTCTTTTTGGTGCTGCGGGGCAGTACGCCAACTTCTACCACTTTGACGATCGGTGTGAAGCCGATACGGCTCTTGACCTGCTCTGCAATGCGGCGGCTCAAGTCTGCGAAGTCCACATCACCGGTGGATTCCACATAGATTCGCATGGTGTCCTTGCCGTCCAGATGAGAGATGCGAATCTGGTACTCGCTGGAAATTTCATCGAATGTGCTCAGAATCTCCTCGATCTGGCTGGGGAATACGTTTACGCCCTTGATCTTCATCATGTCGTCGGTTCTGCCCATAATGATGTCGATACGCGGGAACTTGCTGCCGCAGGCACAGGTGCCCGGAATGATGCGGGACAGATCGTGTGTACGATAGCGAATCAGCGGTGCACCCTGCTTGACCAATGTTGTGATGACAATTTCGCCGATCTCGCCGTCCGGCAGATTTTCGCCGGTGACCGGATCGATGATCTCCAGATAGATATAGTCGTTCCAGTAGTGCATACCGCAGTTTTCCTTGCAGCTGATGCCGATGCCCGGACCATAGATTTCTGTCAGACCGTAAATGTCATACAGTTCAATGCCCAGTTCGCCGGAAATCCGGTCACGCATTTTCTGACTCCAACGCTCCGAACCGATAACACCCTTTTTCAGATGAATCTTGTCCCTGATGCCACGCTTGCCAATTTCTTCCGCCAGCAGCAACGCATAAGAAGATGTGGAACACAGCACGGTGCTCTCCATATCCATCATCATTTGCAGCTGCTTCTCGGTGTTGCCCGGTCCCATGGGAATGACCATTGCTCCAAGCTTTTCCGCACCGTTCTGGAAACCAATACCGGCTGTCCACAGACCGTAGCCCGGTGTGATCTGAATCCGGTCTTTTTTTGTGATGCCGGCAGTTTCATAACAACGCTTGAACTGGATTGCCCAGTCGTCTACGTCCTTGGCGGTATATGGGATAATGACTGGTGTGCCCGTAGTACCGGAGGACGAGTGGATCCGGACGACTTCTTCTTCCGGTACTGCCATCAGTCCCAGCGGATACGCGTCCCGCAAATCTTTCTTTTCCGAAAACGGCAGCTTCGCGAATTCCTCCGGCGTGTGCACTTCTGTCATGCCGGCAGCTTCCAGCTTTTTGCCGTAAAAGCTGTTTGAGCGTATCAACGCCTGCATGCGGTCGTTGACCTGTTCCAACTGTGTTTGTGTAATCTTCATTGTCAAAACCTCTTATTCTTCAATATGCAGTGCTTTCCGGTTCAATTCCCGAAACTGCGGCTTTACAGTACGTTCCATGGTTTCCGTCACTTCTTCCAATGTCAAAGGCAGTACCCCGCTGCGGAGTACGGCTCCCAGCATGACCATGTTCAGCACTTTCGGGGAACCGATCTTCCGGCAGGCAGCATCGCCGTCCAGTATCGTCAGATTGCCGGCATGCTTCTGCAAATAGGCGATCATTGCCGCGGCATCATAGGCACCGCCGCCCAGCGTTGCTGTTACCGGCTGAATCGGGTGCGTGTTGAGAACAACTGTTCCCTCCGGTTTCAGATAAGGCAGCATGCGGACCGCTTCCGCCGGCTCAAAGCCGATCAGAAGATCTGCTGTGCCCTTGGAGAACATGGGGCTGTACAGCTCCTCTCCCATGCGGAGAAAGCTGAACACGCTGCCGCCCTTTTGTGCCATGCCAATGGTTTCCGCACTCATTACCGGAATGCCCTTTGCCATTGCCGCCGCTGCCAGCAGTTTGGAAGTCAGGACAATGCCCTGTCCCCCGACACCGCAGAGAATGATATTCTTACGCATGACAAGCACCTCCTATTGCCGCAGTGGGGCAGACCTGTGCACACAGTCCGCAGCCGGTGCAAAGTGCCTGTTCGATCTGCACCTTGCCATCCTGTAGCATGATCGCCGGACAGCCCAGTGTCCGGATACATTTCTTACACTGTATACATTTGCTCTCTTCGATCTGTGCCGGTTTGCCGGACTTGATGAGTACGGCACAGGGCGACTTGAAAATGATCGCCTTTACACCGTCCTGCACAGCCACCCGCTTTACGCAGTCAATTGCCTCCTGCAAGTGCAGCGGGTTTACGGTTTCTACGGTTTTCACACCGATGCCGTGGAGCGTGTCCTCGATGCTCACCTTGTCCACCACTTGCCCCATCATGGTTTTTCCGGTGCCGGGGTGAGGCTGATGTCCGGTCATTGCTGTGGTGGAATTGTCCAGCACCACCAGCGTCATATTTGCCTGATTGTATACCGCATTAACCATGCCGGTAATTGCCGACGCAAAAAATGTGGAATCCCCCACGAAAGCAAAACAAGTGGTATCCGGTTCGATTTTTCCAATGCCCTGCGTCATGTTGACACCGGCACCCATGCACAGACAGGTATCCACCATGTCCAGCGGCATGGCGTTGCCCAGCGTATAGCAGCCAATATCTCCGCAGAATACGCTCTTTTTGCCTTTCATTGCTTCTTTTACGGCAAAGAACGAGGCTCTGTGCGGACAGCCGGCACAGAGCACCGGCGGACGTACCGGCAGTTCCGGCGGCTGGTCTGCTGTGTTCTGCTTCGGCGGCTGCCAGCCCAGAAAGGCTGCCAAATCTGCCGCCACGCTGTCGCAGGAATTCTCTCCGGCAAGAGCCACGTCTTCTGTCAGCTTGCCGCGGATACGGGTGGGCAGGTGGTACTTGCCGCAGAGGTACACCAGTTCCTGTTCAATGACAGGATCCAGCTCCTCCAGACACAGCACCTCGTCCAGCCCCTGCAAAAACTCCACTGCCAGCTGTTCCGGAAACGGGAACGGTGTTGCCACTTTCAGCAGCCGCGGTGCAGCTTTGCCGTGCAGGGCTTCCATGGTATAGGAAAAGCTGATGCCATGGGTGGCAATGCCCTTCTGACATGCGGTATCTGTTTCCGGATAGATCCGGTTGCGGGGATAGCCGGAAAAGACACTTTGCAGTTCGGTATTCCGCTTTTCCATACGGATATGATTCTGATAGGACAGCTTGGGGAAAATCACCCACTTGGAGGAGTCTTTCACAAAACCCTCCGGCGAGTTGACCTGATATTCTGCCGCATCTTTCACCGTGATCGAAGCGTAGCCATGACAGACTCTGGTTGTCGGGCGGAACAGCACCGGTGTGTGGTAACACTCCGAATAGGCAAACGCCTCCTGAATCATGTCATAGGCTTCCTGCACGCCGGAGGGGTCGAAGCAAGGCAGCTTGGAGAACGCCGCAAACCGCCGCGTATCCTGTTCGGTCTGCGAGGAGATCGGCCCGGGATCGTCTGCCACCAGTATCACCATGCCGCCTTTGACACCAATATATGCCAAACTCATCAGCGGATCAGAAGCCACGTTCAGCCCCACCTGCTTCATGGTCACCATGGTTCGTGCACCGCAGTACGCCGCACCGGCAGCCAGTTCCATTGCCGCTTTTTCGTTTGTGGACCACTCCACATAAATGCTGCCGTCATTGTGCTTGGCAGTCGTTTCCAGCACCTCGGTAGACGGCGTTCCGGGATAGCCGGAAACCACGTTCAGACCTGCCGCAATGGCACCCATGGCAATCGCAGCATTTCCCATTAAAAATTCTGTATGCATGTTAACCTTCCAATCTGTTTTGGGAATCCCAGTCCGCTGGGAACGGCTTTTCGCAAGTCAAGATGCACAAAAGCCTGTCTTTTATTATAACGGAATTTGTTTGCAAAGTCAAGTGTTCTGCAATAAAACAAATCCCATTTTATTACACGTGCAACAAAAAACCGCCATGCACAACTGCACAGCGGCTCTCTATTTCAGGAAAATTAGGGAAACGCTGCATAAAGCCCGCCTGACGGCTTTGCACGCAATCTGCTTGCAGATTTTCCGTCATATTGCCCAGAAATCTGACTACGCATCTTACGCACAAGCTTTATTCAGTGTTTCCCTAGGAATTACTTTCTGCCCAGCACGAAGTCCCAAGTCGGATTCTTGCCTGCACCCTGCAGGGCAACGTAGTAAAGGATATAGTACACATCGGTGGAATCTACCGAACCGTCACCGTCAATATCGGCAGCGGCGATCTGGTCAGCGGTGAGATTGCTGGACATGCCTGCACCGCGGTATGCCACGCAGAGCATGGCTTCGAATACATCGTTGGTGTCGAGCACGCCGTCACCGGAAGCGTCACCCTTTGCAACTGTCGGAGTGGTCGTGGTGGTTGTGGTAGCTGTAGTAGTGGCAGTCGCTTCGGTTGCCGTTGCGGCAGTGGTGTTGGTTGTAGTTGTAGCTGTAGTTTCTGCGGTGGTCTGTTCTGTTGTGGATTCTGTGGTGGTAGTGGTTGTTGTCGTTGTGGTGGTGGTTGTAGTAGTCGTTGTGGTAGTTGTCATGATAGGCTGACCGGGAATCTGTTCGTTGGGATCCCAGTTGTAGTGGTGTTCTGCACCACCAAGAGCACCTACACCCGGAATATCATTCCAATCTTCCTCAGATCCTGTATAATACACATCAGTCAGTTTATCGCAGCGGTTAAAACAAAGGGTATTGATTTTTGAGAGTCCCTTATAAAGCAAAATGCTTTCCAGGCTAGTGCAGAAATAGAACGTACCGTCCTTCAAGGTCAAAACATTTTCCGGAATTGCAATAAATTTCAGAGCGGTACAGCCATAAAAAGCGTTATTTTCTATGCTCATAACGCTGTTCGGAAGATAAATGTATTCCAGTTTGCTGCACATATTGAAAATATTATCGCCGATAAAAGTGACGGAATCCGGAATAACAATACTTGTCAGTCCATCGCATTTGGCAAAGGCAGAACCGCAAATGTCGGTTACGTTCCCCGGAATTGTGATCTCTGCGAGTGCATCACAATTCCAAAATGCACCATTTCCGATTTTCTGTAGGCTGTTCGGCAATTTCACATCTGTTAAGTTGCCGCAGTTGGAAAATGTGCCGTCTGCCAATTCAGTGAATCCCTCCGGAATTTCCGCGGAAGTCAGAGAAGAACAACCGGAAAATACTTCTTTTCCTGTACTTGTCAGACCGTTCGGCAAAGTCACCTGCACCAATCCGGAACAATTATAGAATGCACTGGCACCCATACTTGTCAGACCTTCCGGAAAAGTTATCTGTTCCAATCCGGAACAACTATAGAATGCACCTTCGCCGATCGTTGTCAGACCATCCGGCAGCGATATCTGCTGTAATTTCGAACAGTTTTTGAATGCGCGATACTCGATGGAAGTGACAGAATCCGGAATTTCCACAGAGGTCAAAGCAGAGCAATCCGAAAACATACTTTCGCTGATGCTTGTCAAGCCATTGGGCAAGGTCACCTGTTTCAGCTTGCTGCAAGATGCAAATATACCATTTCCTACAGTAGCAACAGAATCCGGAAGTGCCAGTTCCGTTAAAGCACTGCACTGGTTAAATGCCGATTCACCAATTTCGGTCAGATTTTCCGAAAGGGTAATGCTTGTCAATTCGTTACAGCCTGAAAAAGCAAACGTTCCGATTGTTTTTACACCATTTCCCATGTCCACACTTCTCAAATGACTACAGTCATTAAAAGCACGGCTTTCGATCGTGGTCACACTATCCGGTAATGTTACTTTCAGCAACTTGGACTTTGAGGACAATGCACGTTCTGCAATCGTTGTTACCGGCTTTCCCTCGATCTCCGACGGAACGATGACTGAAGTCACATCATCACAGCCTGTGATAGCCACCTCTGTACTGTCGTTGATCAGTTGGTAAGTCAACCCGTCTGCGGATTCCGCACTTGCCGCAATGGACACCCGCGGCAAAGCAACCTGCACTGCCGGCAATGCTCCGACACACAAGGTCACCGCCGTCAAAGCGGCTAAAATTTTTCCGATTTTCTTCAATTTTATTTACTTCTCTCACAAATTTTCCATGATACGAACGTATATCTTTCCAATATATATGCTAGCATTTCCCATTATACCGCAAAAAAAAAAATAAACAACTTTTTGAGGATATTCTGTGAATTATGAAATTTGTGTTGCTGTAAATGCAAAAAACAACCCTGTATAAAACCATAAAACAGGTTCTGTACAGGGTCGCTTTTCTTTAAGAGAGGAATATTTTTGAAAGGGATTGCCTAAGGCAATACCGCACAAAGAGCGTCTGGCGACTTTGCACGCCATCTGCTTGCAAATTTCTCGTCATATTTCACAAAAATGCTCGTGAATACATCAAGTATTCACTCCGCTTTTTGTTTCATCTGACGAAAAATTTGACGACGCATCTGTCGCACAATCTTTGTGCGGTATTGCCCTAAAATTTATTCTGCCATTTCCGGCAGATTGTTGATGATTTGCACCAAGAACCGGAGCAAAACGGTTGCGTCGTTGGTATCTGTCATGCCGTCGGCATCGCAGTCTGCGTTCTGCCGTGCAGTATCATTCAAGGTTACCACGCCGGCAGTCGCCTTGTTCAGCAGCACTGCGTCTGTGATGTCTACTCTGCCGTCCAGATTCACATCACCATACAGCACCTGTCCCAGCACTTCGGAAGAAGATGCAGTTGTCTGAGCTGTGGTTTCTGTGGTGGAAGCAACGGTTTCTGTGGTGCTCTCCGAAGAAGCGGTTTCACTTGTGGTGTCTGCCGCAGAGGAAGTGGTTTCTGTTTCTGTGGTCGTGGTTTCTTCGGTCGTGACTGTAGTTTCAGTCGTGCCGGACTGTCCCAGCACCTGAATGGTCAGAACAACGTCCGGACAGGTAGCGAATGTCACATGCAGGGTGTGCTTGCCTTCTGTCAGGGTTTCCAGATAGGAGCGATTGAAGCGGAACTGGCTGCCGTTGACAGCGTAATCCGTTCCCTGCTGCAATGCATTTCCGTCCTCGGTAATGCCGGTCAGCACATGTCCGTTAGTGATAATGGTAAAGATGATGTCTGTGGGATCCTGCGGATCAAAGGTCGCTTCTGTTTCTGTTGCTTCTGCATCGGGTACCGTGACCGTACCGTCATGGTACAGACCGATGTCATCGAAATACCATACACCAGTTCCCGGATTGCCGTTCTGTCCGGTGTAGAGAGAGAATTCTTTCACACCGCTCAGTGTCGGAGTTTCTGCGGCAGTGCCCCATTGCTGCACATAGAAGTCTGAGAACGGGATCTTTACCTCTGTCCAGCCTTCCTCGGCAGTGACTTTCTGAACGCTCTCCCAGTATGCACCGGCACCGTCCACAAACTGGAATGTAGTTTCGCGGTTGCTGCCGTCCGACAGAATCCAGAAGCGAATGCCGTCGAAGCCGGTCCAGTCTGCACTGCCCAAGTTCTTGGTAGCACCGCAGTAGCCTGCACCGCCGTCTGTTACGCTGTAGTCGTATTTCAGGGCAGCCTTGCCGTTCTTTACATGTTCGGTGTCCAGCGAAAGGGTCAGGCTGTCACCGCTGGAATTCTGCTGATATGCTGCGGCAACTGCTTTGCTGTCTGCATAGCTTTCGAAGTCGTCGATCACGCTGCGGGACTGTTCCTCCGCAGTGGAATCGTACACGCGAATCAATGCGGTCGGCTGTGCACCCTCGGTGGTAAGCAGCGTTACCTTGTGATTGCCCAGTTCCAGCGATTGCAGTGCATTTTTCGAAATGGTAACTGTAGTGCCGCTGATGCTGTAGTCGGTGTCAGCAGTCAGTGCGGTGTCGTCCAGCTGTAGTCCGGAGATGCTGCCCAGTTTGATCGTTGCCTGCAAGGTCACATCTTTCGGGTTCACAATGTCAAAGTCTGCCTTTTTCGGAGAAACGCTGTTCTGTGCATTGCGGGCATTCATACGCTCTGCATGTGCCATAATGACATCACGTGCATCATTGGTTTTCGGGTAATCCCGAAAATAAACGGTATAGCCGTCATAGTCCTGATACAGGCTGCCGCCGTCCATGGAAGCCAGCATCCAGTAGTTGGTTCCGGCGAATTCTACGCCCTCGTAGGTGTTGCCCTCGAAAATGTTGAACCAGTCTGTGTAAACATCGGCTCTTTCGCCCTGGTCTTTCCAGCCGAATTCTTCTGCGATCAGCGGCTTATTCATTGCCGCGGTGTCCTCGCCGTGCTTCTTGAACCAGAATTCGCCCTGCTCCTTGGTCAGTCCCCACTGGTCGCAGTACACATGCAGAGTGCCGAAGTCAATATCCGGAATCGAGGTCAGCTGTAAATAGTCCATACCGGAGCTGCCGTGGTATACATACTTGTGGTCGCCCTCCGGAAAATCGTTGTAACCATAGTTATAGAAGCCTTCATCACCAACAGCCAGCATGTGGTTGTTGTCGATAGACTTCACATAGGCACTCATTTCGGTTGCCCACTTTACAACGGTGTTGTTTTCACAGCCCGCATCGGATTCACAGCGAGGTTCATTCGCCAGTTCCCATGAGAAAATCGTGGGATCGTCCTTGTACTTTACGCCGGTATATACGTTCTCATGATTGAGCAGTGTCTTGATGTAATCCTTATACCAGCCCTTAATGGTTTCATTGGTGTAGAAGTCATCGTGACCGCTGACATTTTCCCCTGCCAGCTTTGCCCACTGGACATACTGTCCCATGCCGCCGAATGCTTCCCAGTTATTTGTAAAGGTGATCAGCAGTCTGATACCTTCCTGCTCTGCCTTGTACAGTGCATAGTCCAGCTTCTGCAAGCCGTCCTCGCCTTCGTTGACGACCGGTCTGCCCAGATCGGCATCGAAATACTGATAGTACACGCCTTCCTTTTCGCCGGAGCCGTCTACACTGTCGGTGAATACGGTGTAACCTTTATCAGAAACCTTATCCGTTTTCACACCGGTATCTAAGTTGCCCCATGTGCGGACAACTTTCAGTCCCATTTCTGCGGCATCTTCCAGCACTGCATCTACGCTTTCCTTCGGCTTGAAGTTCAGGTAGTAGTTATTGGTGCCGGCATAGTAGAACGTAGAGCCATCCAGCATGAACTGGGTGCCGTTGGTGGTAACGAATCCGCTGCGGGTATCAGCTGCATTTACGGTGAATGATGATGCAAACGGCATCATTACGGTGCTGCAGCCGAGAACGACACTGCTGATTGCTGCGATCCATTTCTTCTTCATTTTGGTTCCTCCTCATAACAATTCCAAAAGAGTGTTATCTCTGTTGATGCATAAATTCCAGATTCCGGTCGATCAGATCACACCGCTGCTTGACACAATCGGCACTGCGAAGCGGGTCCTGCGGGGTGTGAAAGGCGTAATCCAACAGTCGCTTGATGTCGGTAGTGGCAACGTGCAGCCGTGTGTCTGATGATGCATAATAAATGTATACCGTGCCGTCCGGCCGAACGATCGCACCGTTGGTGAACACCACGTTGGAAACATCGCCCACCCGTTCTCCGCCCAGCGGAGCCAGAAAATAGCCAGACGGTTCGGCAATCACTTTCCACGGCTCGTGCAGGTCTGTGACAAATACATACAATACGTAGCGAAGTCCTGCTGCCGTATTCCGCACGCCGTGTGCCAGATGCAGCCAGCCCTGTTCCGTTTCGATAGGCACCGCACCGGCTCCGTTTTTGGATTCGGTAATGGTGTGATACTTCCGCAGGCTGGTCATACGTTCTTCTTCAATCACCGCATGGGTGATGTCCTCTGCCAGTCCGAACCCGATACCGCCGCCGGAACCAGTTTCAATGAAGCCGTCCATCGGTCTGGTATAAAACGCATACTTCCCGTCTACGAATTTCGGAAGCAGGCAGACGTTCCGCTGCTGGGGGCTTTGCTTGGTCACCAGATTCGGCAGGCGTTCCCACGTGTTCAAATCCTTGGTGCGGACAATGCCTGCTGCCGCCACTGCTGCTGACAAGTCGGCAGGGTCTTTGGCACTGGATTCGGAGCAGAACACGCCGTAGATCCAGCCGTCCTCGTGCTGAGTCAGCCGCATGTCATAGACATTGGTTTCGTCCGGATACAGATCCGGCAGCACAACGGGCTTTTCCCGAAAGCGAAAATTGTCGATGCCGTTGGTGCTCTCTGCAACCGCAAAGAAGCTTTTGCGGTCATTGCCCTCTACCCGAACCACAAGACAATACTTGCCATTCAGATAAATTGCTCCGGCGTTGAACACTGCGTTGACTCCCAGCCGTTCCAGAAAAAACGGGTTCGTTTCCGGATTCAGATCGTACCGCCAGTGCAGCGGCACATGATCACGGGTGAGCACCGGATTTTTCCACCGCAGGTAGATACCATTATAAAAAGAAGATTTCTCATTTTTGCGGCGGAGCAATTCCTCCTGCTTCTCTTTTTGCCGCAGATATTCAACATGATACATCTGGATTCCTCCTTATGATCTCCATACACATTCTGCCATTATGATACGGACACTTCCACGGGTCAACGATCGTCAGCTTTTTCACCGGTTTGCCGGTGATGTCCACTTTCCAGAACCATTCGCTGTTTTCCCGCGAGTCCACCAGCTGCCGCAGAATATACTTCCACACTTTCGCGGCGGCTTCGCCGTACTGTTTCTGTTCAGGATGTTTTTCCAGCATGTGGACAAATCCAACGATTGCCTCTGACTGCACCCACCAGATCCGGTCTGTATCTGTCACACCTTTTTCGATTTCGTTGCAGACGGCTTCGCCGTCAAAGCCGCGTTCCAGTACAGATTGTGCCAGCACATCGGTCATGCGGTGTACCCTTTCAGCCAGTGCCGCATCTCCCAGCAGATCACAGCCCCAGTCCAGTAGCCATGCACTTTCAATATCGTGTCCGTAGCTCTGGAGGTCGATCAGACTGTGGTAGTTCTTATCAAAGAATACCTCCTGCCGGCGTTTTTCCGGTTGGAACATGTGCTTTCCCCAGATGTCCAGCAGGGCACGCAGTTCTGTTCCCACTTCCGGTGCCTGTGTCGCCTGATACAGTCCGCTGTAGCCTTCAAAAACATGGAGCAGGGTGTTCATGGTACGCTCTGCCATAACACCGTTTTCGGAAAGCTTTTCGTTAGATTCCGGATTCCAGAAACGGTCATAGGCTTCTCCATAGCCGCCTGCATCGCGGCAATGGTTTTCCACGCACTGAAACAACTGATTCGCTGCAAACAACGCCTTCGGATTTCCGGTCAGCCGATAATAAGCAGACAGGGCGTAGATCGCAAACGCCTGATTGTAGGTGTGCTTGGTGGTGTCCAGCGGTTTTCCATCAAAAGTCACCGACCAGTACACGCCGCCGGCTTTGCGATCCATGCAGTACCGCATCAGAAACCGGTACGCATGATCTGCCGCCTGCCGCAGATCCGGACGTTTCAGCAGCATTGCCGCTTCGGAAAAAAACCAGAGAATCCGGCTGTTGAGAATACAGCCCTTTTCGGCTTTTTCATTCCGCCGCAGGTTCAGATCTACATAACTGACAAACCCGCCATAATGATCGTCCTGTAGCGACAGCCAGAACGGAATGATTTTTTGTTCCAGCATCATTTGCACTTCTGCGGTCAGTTTCATGTCCATCCCTCCTATTGTTGGCATATCTGCAATTATCGTCTGCCCTCGCTGCAGTCATCATCACAAGCCGCATCATGGGACTGAATGTATTCGACTACGGTCTGTACATCAGTAAACGCCAGACCCACATAGCTGTCTGCACAGCCATAGTAAATCGCAATTCTGCCGGTGCCGCCGTCCTGCAGGGTGGCACAGGGGAAACAAACGTTCGGCACAAAGCCACGTTCTTCGTACCACTGTTCCGGTGTCAGCAGGAAGTTCTCACAGCGGTATTTCACCCTGGACGGTTCGTCCAAATCCAGAATGGCACCGCCGATGCTGTAGACGAATCCGTTACAGGTATTGGTAACACCATGGTAGAACAACAGCCAGCCCTCACTGGTTTCGATTGGTGCTGCTCCGCCGCCAATTTTGGTGTTTTCCCACCAGCGGCTGCTCTTGCCCATAACATGGCGGTGGTGTCCCCAGTATTCCATGTCTTTGCTTTCGCTCAGAAAGATGTCCCCGAATGGAGTGTGTCCGCTGTCACTGGGACGGGACAGCATCAGATATTTGTCGTTGACCTTTCGCGGGAACAATACCGCGTTCCGGTTAAACGGCAGGAACGGATTTTCTACCCGCACAAATGTCCGGAAATCGGTCGTCTTTGCCATGCCGATCGCTGCACCATATGCGTCCTGACACCAGATGACATAATAGGTTCCGTCCACTTCTACCAGTCGGGGATCGTATGCGTAGATCGGTTGAAACGGCTCGCCGTTCTCATCTACAAACTGGATCTTATCCGGTTCGAACTCCCAGTGGATTCCGTCGCGGCTTCTGCCGAAGTAGATAAACGGAATGCCGTTCACCTGCTCTCCGCGGAACACACCCACATAGGCACCCTGATAGGGAATCACAGCACTATTAAATATGCGGGCAACATCGGGAATCGGATTGCGGGAAATGATAGGGTTTTCGGTATAACGCCACACCGGTGCAGAACAGTTTCCCGGTCGGTTCTGCCACGGGATATTCGGCAGGCTGGCTGCCTGTGTCAAAGTCGGGTTCATATATATTGCCTCCTATTATTCCTTTACAGCACCCATTGCCATGCCGCTGTAGATCTGTTTCTGACAAAACAGGAAAATAATCAGAATCGGAATCATGGTGATAATTACGCCGGCACAGATATACTGATACTGGCTGCCCATAGGTCCGGTGAATGTGTACAAAGAAGTGGATACCACCTGATACAGGTTCTTGTCCTGCAAGTACAGGTTTGCCATATAGTATTCGTTGTAGGTGCCGACACCTTTCAGAATTGCACTGGTAACGATCGCCGGTTTCAGCAGCGGCAGCAGGATTCGGAAGAATACGCCGAAATAACTGCAACCGTCCAGAATTGCCGCCTCGTCCAGTGTCTTTGGCAGATTCTCGAAAAACTGCAAAAAGATATAAATGGCGATAACATCAGTTCCCAGCATCAGGAAAATGTAGCCGTAAAGCGTATTGACCAGATGCAGAACCGTCATGATCTGATAGACGGTGACCTGTGTGGCAATTCCCGGGATCAGTGCCGCAACCATGAACAGATTGCGAATCAGGTGATTGCCGCGGAACTGGAATCGGTTCAGCACATACGCCAGCATGGCGGAAATCATGGTACTGCCCACCAGCACACAAACCAGAATCAGAAAGCTGTTGAGAAACGCTTTTCCCATGTCTGCCTTTTCCCATGCCACCTTGAAATTCTCAAAGTTCAGCCAGCTTTCCGGCAGTGTCATAACACTGGTCGTGCGGTATTCTTCATCGTTTTTAAATGCCGTTGTCACACAGCTGACGATCGGCACCAGTGCACAGAATGCACCCAGCAGCAGAATCGCATACTGTAGAATCTGCTTCGGCAGTTTTTTTAGAAAGACGTGTCCCTGTTTCATTTTCTCGCCCTCCTCTTACTGGTGCGAATACCAGAATCCAACTTCTTTTCTGCCAGCTTCTGCACAGCACTGACCAACAGGATCAGCACCAGCAGCACCACTGCCATTGCCGATGCCAGACCAACCTTCTGGTTGGCGTGTGCCAGCTTATCCATCAAGACAAAATAGGTCGATGTTCCGAAGCCGCCGTCTGTGATTACATAAGGGATTTCGAATACGGACAGCGAACCGGAAATGGCGAGGATCATATTCAGTACTACGATCGTGCGAATGGACGGCAGGATAATGTAACGAAACCGATGCCATGCGTTGGCACCGTCAATGGCTGCGGCTTCGTACTGAGTTTTGTCTACGCTGGCAATTGCTCCGATAAACAGTACCATGTTTTGTCCCATGTACCGCCAGATAGAAGATGCCACCAGCACCCAGTTGTTGATGCGGATATCTTTCAGCCAGAACGGCAGCATGTCTTCAGGAATTCCCAGCAAGCCCAAAATGGAGTCCAGCACGAATCCGTGGGTATAGAAATACTTGAAAATGAATCCCACGGCAATGCCGCAGACCAAACTCGGAAAGTACAGTGCTCCGCGGAAAAAGTTTCCGCCTTTTGGATTAAAGCTGAGAATCGTTGCAAACAGCAGTGCCAATGCCAGCTGCACAACGGAACCAACCATATAATACAGGCTGAGTTTCAGGGCATTGAAGCAATCATCTCGTGTGAAAACGTCCACATAGTTTTGCAGTCCCACAAACTTTCTGGCACCGATATATTTCATGTCGTAAAAGCTGAACTGCACCATTTTGAAAAACGGCAGATATGTAAACAGTACCAGCAGGAACAATGGTACAAACAGAAATGTCAAGGTCACTACCACTTTCTGTACATTCACATTGGACCATTTCAGCTGCCGCTTTCGTTTGGACAATCCGACTTCTGTGTGATGTTCTGCCATGTCCATGCACTTCCTTTCTGACTTCAAGCGTTATCTTTATTCCGGAGTTACACCGTTCTTTTCCTGTGCACTGGTCCATGCAGCATTCCATTCATCGGCGATTTCCTCCATCGTTTGATTGCCGCCGATGGCTGCTTCTATAATCGAAGCCACATGCGTGGAATCAGAATCCAGAGAAATTTCAGAATCGTTGTTGATCTTACCGAACAAGTCTTCTTCTCCGGCAGGAGCAGGATTATCGGTCACCAGCGTGATACTCTGAAAGCTTTCCAGAGAATCCGGATACGCATCGCCCTTTACGATCGGGATACCGCCCTGAGTTTTCGCAAAGCCGGAGGACTCGGTGAGCCACTTGATGTACAGCATCGCTGCCGTTTTTTCTTCGCTGGCACTGTTCACATTGACACCATAGCAATAGTCTGCACTTGCGGAAGCATACTGTTTGCCGTCCACGCTGATCGGGAACGGCATATAGGCGATGTCATCTGCATTGGGACCGCCTGCCTGCATCTGCGGCACTGCCCAACTGCCCAGAACCATGCAGCCAATATTGCCTTCATTGATCTGTGCCTTACAGCCCTCCCAGTCAGTTGTAGTCGGGTCTTCTTCCGTCAGTCCCTGCTTTACTGCCTCATACAGAGTATCGTATACGGCAAACGGTCCGGTCATATCGTCATGCTTTGCAAACGGATCCTTGGAATGTACCAGCTTGTTGTTTTTGAAATCTGCATCTCCCGTTGCACCGCCGCTGATATAAGCATCCCATGCTGTCAATGTCCAGCCGGCAGCGTAGTTGGTATACAGCGGAATGGCATCGGTCTTGTCCTGAATCAGTTTCAGATCTGCCAGAAATGTTTCCGGATCTGTCGGCAGTTCTGTGATGCCTGCCTTTTCAAAAACCGCTTTATTGTAAACGACACCGCTGACATTGCCCATGGTAGGGATACCGTAGACTTCATTATTAAACATCTGCTTATCTGCAAATTCGTAAGTATCCTTGAAGTCACCGTAGTCACCGATCTTTTCAAAATAATTACTCAGTTCGCTCTTGTCTACCGTAGTTGGAATACAGCAGATGTCACCCCAGTCACCGGAAGACAGCCGTGTTGTAGCATCAGTATCGTAATCGGTAATACCTTCATAGGTAATTGTGATGTTCGGATACATGGCATTGAATTCGCTGATGTAGTCCTGAAAATCGGAATCCACCAGATCGGTGCGGTTGGTCAGGATCTTCAGGTCTGCCTTCAGATCAGTAGCCGTTTCGCCTACCTGCATGTCCTTATAGGCAACGGTCGGCTTTGCGTCTGCGTTTTTGCTGGTTTTGCTGTTGGTGCTTCCACACGCGGTCGCCGCAGCAGTGAGCATGCCTGCCAGTACCAGAGCCAGAATTCTGTGTTTCATAATAAGTTCCTCCATTTCGGTATTGCGTTCTCGTGCCGAATCGCAATTTTATGCTGATTTTTCACGTATAGGTTTCCGGAATCTTTTTTATATTCCGTTTCTTTATGATCCTATCTTACTCTATTTTTACCTAAAAGTCAAGCTAAATTTAAGTTTAAAACGGCTTTTCTGCATTTTTCACAAAAGGATTCTATTCGAATTAGCTATATTCAACAAACATTTCGCCTGATTTGTTGTGCAATTCGGTATCGAGATTCGGGATTTCCGATTTTTTTAGCTAAAAAAATAAGTCCAACAGAGAAATTCTCCCCTGTCGGACTGACATATAAGCAAAATTGTTCCTAAGAAAACACTGAATAAAGCTTGTACGTAAGATGCGTAGTCAGATTTTTCGACAGATTTCTGAGCAATATGACGGAAAATCTGCAAGCAGATTGCGTGCAAAGCCGTCAGGCGGACTTTATGCAGTGTTTCCTGAATGTTTCTGCACGCTTTCCCGAATCACCAGTTTTCCGCTGACGACAATGCGGCGAACTTCGGCTTCGGGCTTCTGGATCCGGCGAATCAGCTGCTGGGCACTGACTTTTGCCATATGATCTACGTCAATGGCGTAAGTCGTCAGCGATGGAACAGCCAGATCTGCCAGAATGTAGTCATCGAATCCCACCACAGAAACGTCCTCCGGCACACGGATCCCATTTTCTTTCAGAGCATTCAGCAGCACATATGCAGTAACATCACAGTTACAGGCAAACGCAGTGGGCAGCTTAGACAGACGTTCCAGAGAAACTGTCACCTTTCCTTCTGCATCACGATCCGGGAGAATACGATCTTCCGTCACAGTCACACTAGCTTCCCGCATGGCACGGCAATAGCCATAATAGCGGTCAGTGATACTGCTGGTGGCATTGACAGAACCCACAAAGACAATATCCCGATGTCCCATTTGCAGCAGGTAATCCACCATGGTATACATGCCGTAATAGCCGTCGGAGATCACGGAGTCCCGATGATACCGTGCGTCAAACGCGTCCAGCACTACCAAGGGAATTTCAGTTTCCGCCAGCATATCTCGATAGGCTTTTGAAAAATTGCCCATGACGATCACGCCGTCCACCCGTTCTTCCTGCACCAGCCGCGGCACCTGACAGTTTTGCTCCGCAGTATCGTTCACCACCTCCAGAATGCCGATATGTCCGGTCTGTGCCAGATAAAACAGGATCCGCTCGTACAGACTCCAGTAAAACGACTGTCCTTTTTCAATATATCGATAAGATGTCACAATTCCCAGCGTATAGGTTTTCGCTGCAGCCACCGGCTTGGCTTTCTTGTTCTTGTAACCCATTTCTTCTGCCAGCTGTAGAATTTCCTGCCGCAGCTCCTCGCTGACACCGTCCTTTCCGGCAAGTGCCTTGGAAACTGTTACAATGCTGACATGCAGCCGCTCGGCAATGTCAGACATTCGTACTGCTTTTGCCACGTTTCTCCGCCCTTTCTTTTTGCAAAGTTGCTTTTTTAGCTAATTATACAGTAATTTAAGTAATTTGTCAAGAATTATTTTTCGAACAGCAGACGAATATTTTGTGCAGTGTGGGGAAACTGAAAGAACCGCTGTACATTTCTGCACAGCGGTTCTTGTCTGGTGTAAGTGATGCGTGAAATTTTACCAAAAAACATATATCTGAAAACATTCGAACACCATTTGCATTTTCTCCAAGCCTATGCTATAATATAGTTGTATTTTATCATTAGGAGAAAAGCTATGGCAGAAATGATATTGGTTGTCGATGATGAAACAGAAATTGCAGACCTTGTGGAGGTCTACCTGAAAAACGAAGGCTATCTGGTGAAAAAGGCTTCCTGTGCCGCAGAGGCTCTGCATATTGCAGACACCCAGCCCATTGCACTGGCACTGCTGGACGTGATGCTTCCGGATCTGGACGGCTTCACCCTCTGCCGGAAAATTCGGGAAAAGCATTTGTTTCCGTTGATTATGCTGACTGCCAAAACGGAAGATGTGGATAAGATCACAGGGCTGACACTGGGTGCAGACGATTATATCACGAAGCCGTTCAACCCGCTGGAGGTCGTTGCACGCGTCAAGACACAGCTGCGACGATATATCCGGTACAACCAGACTGCACCGGAACCTGCTCCGGCGGCAGTGTACGACTGCGGCGGACTGTACATCGACCATGAAAGCCATACATGCACCCTCTACGGCAAACCGCTTTCGCTGACACCGCTGGAATTCGAGATCCTCTGGTATCTCTGTTCCCGCAAGGGGCATGTGGTTTCTTCCGAAGAACTGTTCGAAGCAGTCTGGGGCGAAAAATATCTGGACAACAACAATACCGTTATGGCACACATTGCCCGCCTGCGGGAAAAAATGGGCGAACTGCCCCGCAAGCCCAAGTGGATCAAAACGGTATGGGGCGTGGGGTACAAGATCGATGAATAAGCAAAACAGCAAACACAAAAAACTGGTACAGTTCTGGCTGTGCGGCATCGGCTTCACCATTGGCATGGTGGTCTTGTTTGGACTAGGGTATATTCTCTGTCATCTGGTCACATGGCAGTCCTACGAAACGCCCTATATCCTGTTGAAAATGGCGGAATTTGGCATCGCACCAGTACTCTTTCTGGCAGGCTGGGGGTTTTTGATTTACCGTTTTTTCTTCTATGTCCCCAGAGCAGTTTCTGACCGTTCCCGTGCCATTCGACGGCTATGGCTGCGAACGGTACTGCTGTTATTTCTGTCGATCGTGCTGTGGCTGGGACTAATGATTCTGCTGCTTGTCGGCATTTCGTCTTTGCTTCGCTGGGATATTGTTTGGAACGGTTCGGCTTCCATGGCATATATCTTGCAGACAATACGTTTTTTGACTCCGTTTCTGGCAATTGTCGGCGTGGTCGTCATTTCGCTGCTGCTTTTCCGAAAGCCGTTCTCCTATTTACAGGAGATCGTACAAGCAGCAGAGCAAATGCAGCAGGAACCGGAAAAACCAATTACCCTTTCCGCACCAGTCAAGACGATTCAGGACGAACTGAACCGCCTGCGGGAATCCTCCAACCAAAACGCACTTGCCGCAAAGGAAGCCGAACAGCGGAAAAATGATCTGATCGTCTATCTGGCACACGACCTGAAAACACCGCTTACCAGTGTGATCGGCTACCTTTCTCTATTGCAGGACGAGCCGGAAATTTCACAGGAACTGCGTGCAAAATATACCGGCATCGCTCTGAACAAGGCACGGCGGCTGGAAGAACTCATTAACCAATTCTTTGAGATCACCCGTTTTCAGCTGACGCATATGGAACTGGAATGGGAAACGATTCACTTTTCCCGTATGCTGGAGCAAACTGCCTTTGAATTTCAGCCGATTCTGGAGGAAAAGCACCTACAGCTGCAAACGGGAATTGCCCCTGATGTGAAACTTACCTGTGATCCGGATAAGCTGGAACGGGTTGTAGACAACTTGATTCGCAACGCTATCAGCTACAGTTATCCCAATACCGCCATTTCACTGGAGATGCACACCACCGAGGAATATGCCGTGCTGACGATCTGCAATACCGGACGCACTATTTCACCGGAAAAGTTAGACCGCATTTTTGAACAGTTCTTCCGCGGGGACAGTTCCCGTGCCACTGCTACCGGCGGGGCTGGATTAGGATTGGCAATTGCCAAGCAGATCACCGAACTGCACGGTGGCACAATAAAAGCAGACAGCCGGAACGAGCAGATTCGATTCACCGTAACGCTCCCGCTTCGTCAGAAAATCGTATGATTTTTTTCAGAAAAAAAACAGAAAGCCATATGCATTTCCGCAGGCACTTCTTTCGCAGATGTGATACAATCAGAAGCGAAAGGAGTGCTTTTTATGACTTCACAAAGACACAGATTTTTTCGTTTTCTGTTTATTCCCCTGCTGATTCTGGCAGTGCTTCTCGGACTGGTGCTGTTCCGACAGCATGCCGGTTTACCTACCAGATTTTCCACGCAAAGCAACACCCCGTGGAATCTGATACTGGTCAACAATGAACACGCCTTGCCCAGAGGATACTCGCCGGAACTGACGACACTTTCCAACGGTGTGCAGGTGGATTCCCGCATCTACCCTGATTTACAGAGTATGTTTGATGACATGCGAACGGAAGGTGTCTACCCTGTTGTCGGCGAGGGTTATCGTTCGGAGCAGCAGCAACAGGAGATGATGCAGGAAAAAATCGATGCCTACCTTGCAGAGGGCTACAGTGAACGCAAAGCACGCAAGGAAGCGGAAAAGTGGGTGGCAAAGCCAAACTACAGCGAGCATCAGCTGGGACTGGCACTGGACATCAACGCCGACAAGAGCCGGTGCGACAACGACACCATTTATCAGTGGCTGTCACAAAACGCCTATCGCTACGGCTTTATTCTGCGGTATCCGGAGGGCAAAGAGGACATTACCGGCATTGACTACGAACCGTGGCACTATCGCTATGTGGGAAAAGAGGCAGCACAGGAAATCCAGTCGGAAAATGTTTGCTTGGAGGAATACTTAGAAAAGACATGACTGCTCCGGCAAATTCAGCAAAAGTTTTTCTCTGTTCTCCGATTCACACAAAAACAATTGACATTTCCCACAAATTGTGCTACAATATAGGCAAAACAGAAATCAGATGCGGAAGCATTCCGCACGCACATGATACAGGGAGGACTTTATGCTGCATCACATTTTTCAGAAATTGCTGCTGCCAGCAGCTCTGGCGGGAACCATGTTTGCCGGCACAGTGGCTCCGGCGGTGTCCCTCGCGGCACAGGCCGCCACACAGCCGGACAGCTACCACGATGACTGGCTGCACGTCAACGACAACGCCGAAATCGTAGACAAGGACGGCAATCCGGTCTGGATCACCGGCTGCAACTGGTTCGGCTACAATGTCGGCAGTCAGGTTTTCGACGGGGTATGGTCCCAGAACATGCACGATATGCTCCGGCAGATCGCCGACCACGGATTCAACTTTCTCCGCATTCCCATGTCTACGGAAATTTTGCTCCAGTGGAAAAATGGCGACCCTGATCCCGCTACCCCCAAAGTCAACCAGTACACCAATCCGGAACTGACGGAAGAAGGCATCAAGGGCGGCACGATCAAGTACAGCTTCGACATCTGGAACATGGCGGTGAAGTGGTGTCGGGAACTGGGCATCAAGATCATGATCGATATTCACAGTGCAGAAACGGCTTCCGCCGGTCATCAGATCAGCCTGTGGTATACGGACAAATTCAGCACAGAGGACTGGTGCGATGCACTGGCATGGTTCGCAGACTACTATAAAGACGACGACACCATTCTTGCCATTGACTTGAAAAACGAGCCCCACGGCACAGCTGATGTAAAAGACCAAATGGCAAAGTGGGACGATTCCACCGACCCTACCAACTGGAAATACGCCGCAGAAACCTGTGCGGCACGGGTACTGGAAAAGAATCCGGAACTGCTGGTCATGGTAGAGGGTACGGAAGTCTACCCCAAAGAGGGCTATGACTGGACTGCTCCGAGAATCGACTACACCACCATGACAGAATATTATTACGGCACATGGTGGGGCGGCAATTTCCGCGGGGCGAAAAAATATCCCATTGATCTGGGCAAATATCAGAGCCAGCTGGTCTATTCTCCTCACGACTACGGTCCGCTGGTATGGGAACAGAAGTGGTTCTATGACGGCTTCACACAGGAAACGCTGCTGAAAGACTGCTGGTATGACAACTGGTTCTTTCTCCAGGATGAGGGCGTGGCTCCCCTGCTGATGGGCGAATGGGGCGGATTTATGGACGGCGGCAAAAACGAACAGTGGATGACCTATCTCCGTGACTTTATGATCGAAAACCGGATTCACCACACGTTCTGGTGCTTCAACGAAAACTCCGGCGACACCGGCGGACTGGTCTACGACAACTTCGGCAAGTGGGACGAGGACAAATATGCTCTGGTCAAGCCGGCACTGTGGCAGGACGACAACGGGAAGTTTATCAGTCTGGATCACACAATTGCTCTGGGTGCCAACGGCATTTCCCTTTCCGACTACTACGGCAACGGGAACAGCAGTACAACAACACCGGACAGCAAAATAATTGCAGGTGATGTGAACAGTGACAAGCTGGTCAACGGTGTGGATCTGACACTGATGCGGCAGAACATCACCAAATGGCAGAGCACAGAGGATGTGCTGACTGCCAGCCCGCAGGACACCAACGGTAACGGTGTATTCAGCGTAGCGGATATTGTCCTGCTGACACAGTATCTGCTGGGGAAAGATGTCACACTGAAAAGCTACACTTCGTAACAATATCATTCTATAAAAAGCCCCCCTGACTTTCACGGTTTGAACCAGAAAGTCAGGGGGTTTTTATGTACATAATAAAGCTATATCAGACAAACGCTTTCCTGATGCTGTCATAGTGCAGGAAAATGCCCTGTGCAGCAATGGCACGGATCTCCTCGGCAGATGCCAGTGCGAATTCCGTCACCTCGTCCGGCTGTACTTTTACATCTGCTTCGGTAAAGTCCAGCACGTACTTGTAAATATCCACAAAGTAATTGTTCTGTTCTTCCGGATTGACACGCTTATAGGAAAACGCATAGCCGCCCTTGGCACCGGTGACATCGATACCAGTTTCCTCCAGAATCTCACGTTTTACGGCATCGGCTCCGTCTTCTCCGGCACGAACACCGCCGCCCGGAACTTCCCACCAGCCGGCAGCCCATTCCTTGTCCAGATTACGGCGTGTAATCAGATATTTGCCGTCCGGACGCTGCAACACTCCCAGCACGGTCAGGTGAAATTCGTCCGGCTTCATGTGCCAGTCATTCCGGTTCATTGTACGTCCGGTCTTTTGTTTGTTTTCATCGTAAATATCCCACTGTTCCATGGATTTTGCTCCCTTTTCTTTTTTTGCCTTTTTATTGTAACATAGTTGAGGGGCGGTTGTCAAGACGAATTTGATGTTTTGCTATTGCATGGAATAAAGGAAACGCTGAATAAAGCCCGCCTGACGGCTTTATGCAGTGTTTCCTTAACTCTTGTTTGCTGTACATAACAGTTAATTATCCCTTTCCAAAGTGATATGATTTAAATAATTTTTGCTGTGGTGATGCTTCCCTCATGATAAAATTCTATTATCCGCTTCATATCAGTTGATATTAGCCAAGTATCAAACGAAACGGCTAATACATCATAAATATTATCTAAAATATCCTCAATATTGCACTTGATGATCGGAATTGCTGCGTTATCCCATATGACATAATATTCACTTTCATCAGGTAACTGACGGATTTCCTCAAAGTTAATTTCATGAGCGTCCGCATACTTTGAAAAATCAATTTTTCCATAAAATGTAGACTTTAAATTAGAAAGAATTTGTTCTTCCAATTCCCTATCCTCTATGATGCTGTATTTTTTTAAAACATCCAAGCATTCTTCCAATAAAGTCATATCAGTTGCCTCCACATTTTGTGCAGTGTTTGCTTGTTTGTGTATAGTCATGTGCTTTGCTTCATGAATGTTCTATTGTATTATACCATAATTGAGTGGGGAAAGTCAAGGTGGTGATTCTATGTTTCGGTGCAAACGTGTGCAAGAAACAGGAAAATTGATGAAGTGCTCTTTTCATACGAAAAAATTACAAACTTTAGGCAACACTGAATAAAGCTTGTGCGTAAGGTGCATCGTCATATTTTTCGACTTCATAAAAAACGGCTTAAATGCGTCAAATTTCGCATCTAAGCCGTTTTACATATGGTCGAGGTGACAGGACTCGAACCTGCGGCATCTTGGTCCCAAACCAAGCACTCTACCAAACTGAGCTACACCT
>ERZ1031347.168-NODE-168-length-31534-cov-8.028527_pt1 | contig 31534 bp, 29 predicted proteins | sample MGYA00517106_ERZ1031347 | MGnify/ENA primary metagenome ERZ1031347 (study PRJEB33719, sample SAMN04261392) | wastewater metagenome | biome: periurban shantytown; feature: human; material: feces | host: Homo sapiens | place: Peru: Lima | collected 2012-07-19 ...
TTGATTTCGGTTTTGATGCGCAAACCGGATGCCGGGCACTTTGAGAATTTCAGCCGGCCCGGCCGCCGGAAGGTTCATTAGTCGGTTCTTCACAGCTATTTGTGAAGAACCCCCTTTTTGGCAAAAAGCAACTCGCCGCGGCAGGGGCATGCCGCGGCGAGTTCTTGCTTTTCGTCAGGATTTATCAACAAAACTATCGATCGGAATTTTTCTCCTGATTTGCCAGAAGATCGCGAATTTCCGGGATTCTCTACACAATCAGTTCAATTGCACTCTGAAGGGTGTGAATCTCCACATGATCTGCGCCCTCCTCATATTCCCCGTCCAACGTCCAGTGAGTACCCGGCTCAATGTCCACCTCGATGTCTCGTGCACTGAAGAATTGGATGTTCGGTGCATCCAGCGAGCCGTCCAGCAGCGCCCGCACCATTTCATTCAATTCGATGAGCGACGCCGGTGATTCAATCAGAAGCACCTCCATCATTCCGTCGTTCATATCCACATCGAAAGTATCCAGTTTCAGCAGACCTCCCACTGAAGTAGAGTTACAAATCGCCCCGAATATATAATCTCCCTCATGGATTTCCTCATTTGGCGTCCCATGATCCGTAACGATTTTTGCATGGATTTTCTTGATGTTCACGATGTCTCGAATGCCCTGCAGCACGTAAGCCGTATGACCCATGATGTTCTTCAGGTTCTGGGGAACGCTGTACGAAGTACTGGTGAATGCCCCAAAAGAAGCCACGTAAGAAAAGTATCTTCCGTTAAAAGAACCCACATCGAAGGTCTGAGGTTTTCCGGTGAGAACCACTTCTGCCGCGTCCATGATGCTCTTCGGCAGACCCACGCTGGATGCGAAGTCATTGGTACTTCCCGATGGAATGTATCCGATTCGCACCGGGGTTTCCGCCGTAATCACTCCGTCAATCACTTCATTCAAGGTACCGTCTCCGCCGGAAACTACGATGGTCTCCACCTCCGACGCATACTGAATGGCAAACTCTCTCGCATCCCCGCTTGCCTGGGTCATCAGCACCGAAGTATAAAAACCGGCATCAGAATACATCTGCAGCATTCCCGCTAAATACCGGAATGCCTGCATAGTTCCGGATTTCGGATTCATAATAAACAGAATCCGATCTCGCTTCTTCTCTAAATCACTCATCTAAGAATCCTCTGTCTCTTCTTTCAATATTTTGTTTCATCTCCGTGTAAAGCTCATCCGCTTTCGCATCGATGATCTGTTTTCTTCGAATCTCCTGCTGTTTCTTTTCGATTTCCTTTTCGAAACCGTCCACATACCGCTTGCTCATTTTCACCGCAACGGAATCCAGTTCCGGGTAAAGCAAATCATCCGGCCGCACGAAAAAGTTCTCATAACTCTGACTGGATCCTTTGAGCTGTGCCTTCAGATATCCTCTCATCTTCGTCAGCGTCAGCCGATCCCGTTTCATCACTTCATCCCAGGCTTTGTTGAACATCATTCCGATGCAAAGCACCCAGGAAATCAGATAAAACCACAGCATCAACGCCACGATGTTGGCAAAGGTTCCGTACAGGATGTTGTAGTGGGCGATCTTATCGCTGTAGACCGAGTATGCCGCCGTCACAATCATGATACCGATCCAGGCGAACAGTGCGCCGGGAAGCAGGCAGCGAATCGGAACTTTAATTCGCGGAAGCAAATAATAATTCATGAGAATCATCAGGAAGAAAAGTCCCGCCGCAATTGGCAAACGCAATGCCACCAAGTATTCGGCAAACCGGCTGTGGTGGAAGAGCGTTTGAATAATATTCTCACCGTATACGTAAATTACCAGCGAAAAGGCGATGGCCGCAATCGAAATAATCGCCGTCGGAATCGCTTTCATTCGCTCCGTCCAGAATTCAAACCGGTAGGTACCGTTGGTCAGCACATGACTCTCCAGCCGCCCCAGCGAAAACTCCAGGCTGGATGCAGACCAGAGGGCGACGATCACCATGACCGTATTGGTGAACTGCACCGACGTGGCACTGAACAAATCCATCACCAGGCTGTTCACATTGGAGCTCACGTGGGTCTCCAGCCACACCTTAATGAAATCCAACGAGACGTCGAACAGACCCAACACCTGGGATAACACGATCAGCGTTGGCATACTTGCCATGAAAAAGAAGTACGCAATCTGCGCCGCAAATCCGGTGTAATACGGGTCGTCGAACTGCCGCCACACATGGAATGTGATACTCAGAAGATTCTTTTTGGTCAATCTCTCTTTAGCATGAACATTTTTCACGAATCATATCCTCAAGTTTCTCCAGCGCTCGAGCTCGATGGCTGATCCGGTTCTTTTCTTCCGGCGCCATTTCCGCAAAAGAACGATTCTCTCCTTCCGGGAGGAACAGCGGGTCGTACCCGAATCCCTCCGTTCCGTGAAGCTCTGTCAGAATCGTCCCTCTGCATTCCCCCCGAGCCACCAGCTTTCTCCCATCCGGGAAAAGCATGGTGATAACGGACACGAAAGCCGCTCCCCGTTTCTCCTCCGGAACGCCTTCCAGTTCCTTCAGAAGCTTTCGATTGTTGTCTTCGAAAGTGCAGTTCTCCCCCGCAAAACGGGCGGAATAAACTCCGGGAGCACCCTCCAGCGCATCCACTTCCAACCCGCTGTCATCCGCAATGGTGATAGTATGGGCCTCATCCAGGATTGCCTGTGCCTTGAGAAGAGAGTTTTCTTCGAAAGTCATTCCGGTCTCTTCCACCTCAAACTCCGGAATTCCCGCATCGTCCCGGGAAATGGTTTCCATGCCGAACTTCTCCAGGATTGCCTGAATCTCTTTCAATTTTCCTTTGTTTCTGGATGCCAGAATTACTTTTTCCATAATCTTCCCTCCTATTACGATGCCTGAACTATTCCTCCAGTCCCAGCTCCTGCTCGGCCACCTTCAGCATAATCGCGCATTCGATTCTTTTACGGTGGAGTTCACACCCCAGTTCATATACTTTATCGATATCCCCGTTGGAATGATAATTGTTGGCCGAACATCCGCCGGCGCAGTACCGCTTCGCAAAGCAGTCCCGACATTTATCCCGGGTATATACGTTATTTCCCTTCAGAAACATTTCAACGATTTCCGGATGGGTGACACCTTCGTACACGTTGCCCATGAGCATCTCATCGTTGCCCACGAACTGATGGCACGGATACAGGTCGCCCGTCGGCGTTACCGCCTGATATTCCGTTCCCACGCCGCAGCCGGCCACTCTCTTGTAGATGCACGGACCGCCGGTGAGGTCGATGGTGTAATGGTAGAAGTTGAAGCCTTCCCCCTTCTTTTTCCGCTCCAGCATGCCTTCTGCCAGCTCTTCATACTGCTCGCAGAGGAACGGCACATCCTCTTCGTGGAGCGCGTAGTCCACGTCCGGTGTGCTGACAACCGGCTCGATGCTGGTTTCCTTGAAGCCCATGTCCGCCATGTGAAGCACATCCTTTGCAAAATCCTTGTTGTAAGCGGTATAAGTTCCCCGCATGTAGTAATTCTGCTGGTTCCGGGCATCCGCCAGGCGCTTGAACTTCTCGATAATTTTATCATAAGTTCCTTCCCCGGATTGTGTATGTCTCATGAAATCATGGACTTCCTTCCGGCCGTCCAGGCTCAGAACCACGTTTCCCATCTCCTTGTTGCAGAAATCGATGACTTCATCATCGATTAGCAATCCGTTTGTGGTGAGGGTAAAATTAAATTTTTTGTCGTATTTCTTTTCCAGCTCGCGACCGTACGCCACCAGCTCTTTACAGACATCCCAGTTCAGCAGCGGCTCTCCGCCAAAAAAATCCACTTCCAGATTCTTCCGGCTTCCGGACTGCTCTACCAGATAATCCAGCGCCTGCTTTCCCACTTCCAGTGGCATGATTCCCGCTTTTCCGCTGTAATCGCCCTTTCCGGCAAAGCAGTAGCGGCAATCCATGTTGCAGCCGTGGGCCACGTGAAGGCAAATGGCCTTCAGCACCGATTGCTTTCTCTTAATCTTTGACGCCGCCGCTTCGAAAATATCCTCGGAGAAGAGGGTTCCCTCCTTCTGAAGCTCTTCCAGGTCATCCATCACATCCCGAATGTCCTGCTCCGTCAGATTTTCCGAAGCGTACTTTGGCAGGATTTCCTTGCAGATTTCATCAAAATCCGCATTTTCGTACATGCCGATGATGTCGTACGCCACGTCGTCCACCGAATGAACGGATCCGCTGTTGACATCGATTACAATGTTGTATCCACCTAATTTGTACTGATGTACCATGTTCTTAATTCACTCCAATTCTATGAGTCTGCAAATAGACGAAAGCGACCTGTCAGGAGACAGACCGCCCTAAATGTCAGCAAAAAGCGCTGCGAACCGCAGCGCTTCACAATTAATTTTCCTTGCACTGTTCGCAATGCTGATTTGCTACGCTGCAAGAAGTCTTACTTGCAGACTGGCAAGAAGTCTGGCATTCGCCACAACCACCGGTAACAGATGATTTCTCTAAGTTTCTTGTGGAAATTGTCTTGATTCTTTTCATTGTCTTTTCCTCCTATAGTTTCATTTCAGAATAACAAAACATCGACGTTTTGTCAAATTTTTTTCATTCCGTCAGGTCCTCCTGAGCGGAATTACTGTCATCTTTTCGTATCTGGTAATGGAACACCGCTTCCGTCTTCATGTTCCGGTTCACCACGCGAATCCGGTCAATGACATCGCCGTTCCCGGCGTTCACCGGTATTTCCATCGTCTCGCCGGTGGAGATATCGGTGACTTCTTCATCTCCGTTCTCCGGCGGAAGATCCCACTCCCGAGTCTCCGGATTGTAGGATCGATGAAGGAACCGCACCCGACCCCGGGTTACATGAATCCGGTAGATGACATCTCCTTCTACGCTCGGGAGCAGGCATTCGCTCTGCTTCAGGCTGAGCGCACCGCGGAGATTCACCGTGCTCTCCACGTTCCGGTAAATCATTCCCCGATACTCTTCTTTCATATTTCGAGCCCGTTCCTGCACCACCAGCACGTTGCATCCGGCGTGTCGGATAATATAGGAAGCGGTCATGCCGATGGTATTGCTGTGGTTCACCTTCGTGGATTTCATGATGACGATCATGCTGGCGCCGATTTCCTGAGCGCACTCCACGATTCGCTGCCCCGGTTTTCCGATGGCGGTTTTTCGAACGACGGAATATCGCTCCAGATTCTTTGCGATGATTTCCAGCTGGGAATCCAGCTCATCTTGAATCTGTTGGATGGCCTCCTTATCCGTAATCATCATCAGGTTCTCGTGCACCATCATCAGCACGATTTCGAAAGCCTTCGGGGAGAAGGTGGTCTTAATGTGCTCCAGTGCAATTAGGCTCTTTGGCGATCCATCGATTGGAACAAGAATCCTGTTCATGTTCTGCCTCCTAGTTCTTCCTATTTCACAAACCCGTTCAGCGAGGTGATGAGCTCCTGCAGAATCATATACCACAACAGGTACTCATTGTCCAAGCTGCAGATTACATCGTTTTCGATTAATCCGGTGGATTCGAAACGAATCCGCGGCGAGGATGCCATCACCGCTTTCCGCTCTCCGTTCAGGGTCAGAATATAGTTCATTCCGATATTGCCCCGGCGAACCGCCCGGAAGGAATCCAGGCGGAACTGACCGTCGGGGCCATCTAAATAGAACACATCGTTATCCGCCGACTTATCGTAATATACGGTACCGTATTTTTCCCCGGAAATTCGCACTTCGAATCCATCGGCCCGCTTCTTCTTGTCCCCTGTCACCGTTGCCACTTCGTTCCCGTCCATATCGTAGATGATGATGGACAGCGGCTCGAACACCACGGAGGTTCGGGCATAGCAGTTCTCGTCCATATCCCGAACGGTGGTATCCGTACTGTTGTAGTGATACAGCGTGTACATGTCCAGGGATTCCGGCATTTCACCGGTTCCGGCCATCTGAGATTTCAGCAGTTCTGCCAAGTCTTCCAGAAGCACCGCAGTCATCACTTTATCTCCGGCAAAAGCAGAATACCGCTTCGGCGTCACTGCCAGGTTCTCCGTATCCAGGAGCTGATTGAACCGCCACTGCTCCGATTCCGGGGCAGCCAGGTGGTCCGTATCGGTTCCGGATACCAAATGGATTTCCTTTTCGTCGGCGGTAATCAGAATGTAATCCTTAAACAGGGCCGGTCCGAAAACAATGCAATTTTCGTTATTCTCTTTTTTCGACCCCATCCAGCAGGTCCCCAGAGGGGTTTCCAAAGACGCCAAACGCTTGCAGATTTCTTCCAAGGTCCAGCCGGCCGTATTCTCCACCTTCTTATCGTACAGATTTCGACGGTTAAAGTCTCCGCCTCCGATATTCATGTGGATGGCCAGCGCTACCAGAATGGCAATGCCGCTGTAGGTCCACTTTCCTACCGAGAAAAACAGGATGGCCAGCAGGATTACCAGCGCCGTAAATATTCTGAAAAGTCTGTCTTTATTCATTCTAACTCCGATATCTTACTTTTCTTCTTCTTCTGCATGAGCTTGCTTCAGCAGCTCCTCTTTCTTGCTCATGATGTGACTGTACTCTCTCAGTGCCACCATAGCATTAACTGCCTGCTCCATGGTGGAGAAAGCCGGAATTCCGTGATCTCTCAGCTTCATGATGGCTTCACGGCACTCGTTTCCGCCCTGGCACTCCATGATGAACGGTTTGCCCAAGGACTTGTACTGCTTGTGGATTTCGATGACCGTATCCGTAATCGCTTCCACGTCGGTAACCGCGGTCGGGCATACGGAAATCACGATTCCGTCTACATTTTCATCCCGATATGCGGTACGCAGTGCACCGCCGTACATCTCGGATGTTGCGGTACCGCTGATATCTACCGGATTCAGCGGAGAACCGAAGGACGGCATGTATTTCCGGATGGCGCTGCGCAGGTTCTGAGAGATTTCTTTCAGTTCCTTCAGCGGCATGCCCAGGCGTTCGAAGTGATCGCAGGCCAGCAGTCCGGCTCCGCCACCGTTGGTAATCATGACCACGTTGTCTCCGCGAAGCGGCGGGCACATTCCCAAAGCCAGAGAAGTGTCCAGGAATTCCTGCCAGGTTTCTTCTCTCATTACGCCGGATTCCAGGAACAGCTGGTCGTATTCCGCATTATTATGTCCGGTATTGTCGGAAGCGGTGTGAGCAAATGCTGCTTTTACACCGATTTTCGATGAGCCAACCTTGATAACGGTGATTGGCTTCTCGCACTCCAGGCACGCCTTCTTAAATGCTTCCGGGCTGTCAAGGGCTTCGATGTATACGGCGATGCACTTGGTGTGCTCTTCCTGCTCTGCATATTTGATGACTTCACTGAAGTCTACGTCTGCCTTGTTGCCCAGGCCGACGAACATGCTGATGCCAAAGTGATCCAGCTGAGAGGAGCCCAGTGCCGCCAGCAGGTTGGAACCGGACTGAGAAATCAGGGCAACCGGTCCCTTATTCGGCAGATACGGTACAAAACCGCAGTTATAGTTGTGATACGGAGTTCCGATACCTACCAGGTTCGGTCCAATCAGAGGCAATTTATTCTCTCTGCAATATTCGGTAATTTCGTTCTGCAGATTCTTGTTTCCGATTTCTCCGAATCCGGAGGAAGAAACCACGGCGATTTTCACCTTCTTCTCCACACACTGTTCCAGAGCTTCGAAAACGCCCGTTGCCGGAAGGGAAACAAATGCCAAATCCACGTCATCCGGAACATCCAGGATGGATTTGTATGCCGGCAGGCCGGCAACTTCCGTCGCCTTCACGTTAATCGGGTAAATAATTCCTTCATACCCGCATCGACGCAGACCCTGAATGACCTTAAAGCCTACTTTTTTCTCATTCCGGCTCGCTCCGATTACCGCTACGGACTTCGGTTTGAATGCGTAATTGAGTCGATCAATTACATATTGTCTTGCCTCTTTGATTTCCATTTCCTATATCTCCTTTCAGAAACAAGTTACAATAATGTATTAAAGAGATGCCATATAAGTCATGGTGCGAATCAGCTGACTCACATAGCTCATCTCATTGTCATACCAGGAAACCACTCTAACCTCATAGATATTTGTACCGCACCGCTGCGCCAGTGTCTGGGTCGCATCGAACAGAGAACCGTAACTCATGCCGATTACATCGGTGGATACAATTTCATCCTCATTATAACCAAAAGATTCATTTTGCTCTGCCTTCATGGCCGCGTTGATTCCTTCCACCGTCACGCTGTCCGTCGGGTCTTTCAGCGTTGCGTCCAGAATGGTGATGGAGCCGGTTGCTACCGGAACACGCTGTGCCGAACCGATTAGTTTTCCCGCCAGCTCCGGAATAACGTTTCCGATGGCCTGCGCCGCACCGGTTGTCGTCGGTACGATGTTAATTGCCGCCGCACGGGATCTCCGGAATTTGTCCCCTTTGTCCGGTGCATCCAGGATTTTCTGATTGCCGGTATACGCGTGAATTGTGGTCATAAAGCCGGTTCTCACCTCGCGGTAATCGTTCAATGCTTTTGCCATCGGCGCCAGGCAGTTGGTGGTGCAGGATGCACCGGAAACGATTCGGTCCTCTGCCGTCAGGGTTTCGTGATTGACCCCGTAGACAATGGTCTTCATATCATTTCCCGCAGGGGCAGAAATCAGCACCTTCCCTGCGCCGGCGTCCAGATGCGCCTGAGCTTTTGCCTTCGATGTATAGAAGCCGGTGCACTCCAGTACCAGATCGATGTTCAGTTCCTTCCACGGAAGGTTCGAAGCATCCGGCTCCTTATAAATCGTGATTTCTTTTCCGTCTACAACCAGGCTGTTCTCCGTGCTGTCCACCTGATGTCCCAAATACGCCCCCTGTACACTATCGTATTTGAGCAGGTACGCCAGCATCGACGGAGATGCCAGATCGTTAATCGCTACAACTTCAAAGTTCTCCAGTTCCATAGCTTTACGGAAAGCCAGTCGGCCGATTCGGCCAAATCCATTAATTGCTAATCGAATCATAGTGTCACCCCTTTTTAATGTAAACTATCCAAGCAATATGAATCAAATATTAAATTGTCTTATTCAAACGGGAAGGTAATGTCGATTCCAAATTCGTCCCGCACTTCGATGAACTCCTTCTGAACCGCTTCGCTCATCGGAACACCCTTGTCCGCACGGTATTCCTTCATAATCCATTCCTTCTCGCCCGCCGTATAGATGCGATCCTCGCCCGGTGCCTTCTGAGAATTTCTCAGCGCCCGAAGGATGTCTCCGCAGGTCTTCTCAAAGGCTTCCCGACCCATGAATGCTTCCGGATCGATTACCACGAAGAAGTGTCCCAGATGATATGGCTTCAATCCGCCGTTTTCGTCATAGCAAGTCAGGCTCTTCAGGAAGTTGCCCTGTGCCAGCGCCGCCGACAGGATTTCAATGGCTGCCGCGTAGCTGTAGCCCTTGTATCCGGCCATCTCCTCGCCGATGCCGCCCAAAGGTGCCAGTGCCGCATCTCCGGTGGTCAGTGCCTTCAGAATGTAAGAAGTATCGGTCAGTGCGGAACCGTCTCTTCCGATAACCATGCCCGCCGGTGTATCCTTTCCGATGTGCTCGTAGTATTCCAGCTTGCCTCTCTGAGTGATGGAGGTTGCCGCATCGATCAGGAACGGATACTTCTCATCGCTGGGAAGACCGATGGTCAGCGGGTTGGTACCCATCATGTTCTCCACGCCGAACGTCGGTGCGATGGACGGACGCGCATTGGTACCGGTGATACCGATCATGCCCTGATCCGTCGCCATGGAAGCCCAATATCCGGCGATTCCGTAGTGAGAAGAATTGCGGACAGCCACGCAAGCGGTTCCGTACTTCTTCGCCTTCTCGATGGCCATATCCATCGCCTGCTTGCTGGCCACCATTCCCATTCCGTCATTGGCATCCAACACGGCGGTGGTCGGAGATTCTCTCAGAATATCAATCTTCGTCACCGGATTCAGAATTCCCTTCTTAATGCGGTCCACGTAAATCGGCTTGAATCGATTCACTCCGTGGCTCTCAATTCCCCGGCGATCGCTCTCCATCAGGACATCGGCACAGATCTTCGCATCCTCTTCCGGCACGCCCAGCTTCATGAAAGCCTGCGTCATAAAAGAACCTGCCATGTCCCAAGACATATACGGTCTTGTCTCAGTTATCATACGTTCCTCCTTTTATTCTCTCGTCCATCCCGGATAATCCCCCCGGTCCGTGACTATTTGATATCCAATATATTTCATCCGATTCTCCAGGCAGGCGTGACATTCCGCCGCCTCCTCCCCGGTACAGATCTTTCCGTCGTACAGAAGGTACTTTCCCCGCACCTCCTTCGGCGAAAGACTGGGCATGATGACATTCGCTCCGGCTTCCACGCCCATCTCGCGCCCCCTTGGGTCAATGGTTCCAAGCGCCGTGGTGGCGGGTAAAAGCACGTTCGGAAACATCAGACGGAGTATGCTCAAGCAGTACAAGGTCAACTCCAGGGTTCCGTCCGGGCAATCCCGAAACGGCGTGTCCTGATGATGGATGAACGGCCCGATGCCAATCATGTGCGGCTTCAGCTCCGCCAGATACAGAAAATCCTGTGCCAGATGTTCCACCGTCTGCCCCGGCGCTCCCACCATGAATCCGGCCCCCACCTGGAACCCGATATCCTTCAAGTCCCGCAAGCACCGCATCCGGTTGGCCAGCGTCAATTCTTTCGGATGGAGCTTCTCGTACAGCTTCTCCGATGCCGTCTCATGACGAAGAAGATATCGCTCTGCCCCGGCCCGGTAGAACGCCTCGTAGCTTTCCCGGCTCCGCTCCCCCACCGAAAGGGTGATGGCGCAGTCCGGAAATTCCGTCCGAATGCTCTTCACGATATCGCAAATCGTCTCATCGCTGACCCCCATATCCTCGCCGCTCTGAAGCACGAACGTCCGGAAACCGAACCCGTATCCGGCTCTGCAGCAATCCAGAATTTCTTCCTTCGTCAGACGATACCGATCCGCCTTGGCATTGCTTCGGCGAATCCCGCAATACAAGCAATCGTTCCGACAATAATTTGAGAATTCAATCAATCCCCGCACGTAAATCCGATTGCCGAACACCTTCTGCGCCTCTTCCTGTGCCAGCTTTCTCATGAACTCCGTATCCTCCGGGTTCCGCTGTTCCAGAAGCTCCACATATTCCGTCGCCGTCAAAATGTGATTCTCGTGCAATTTATCTATCAATGGCTGTAATTTTCCCATATTTCTACCTCTACTGCTCCATTTTATCATACATGCATTCCATCTCCAATACATGGGATGAAAAATTGAACATTCGAGACAAATCGTTTATATTTTTTATGAAATATCACAACAGGTCCGGACGCTCCCGCAATCCGAACCTGTTTTTTTATAGTTTATGAATGAGATATTTCGTAAAAATACTATACGATTTCGCCGGCGTTGGCGCGCGCCTGTTCTTCCGGCGTCATCTTTGCAACGGTGATTCCGAAGAATGCCATTACGAAGCATACGAGCGGCATCATGTAGTTGAACACTGCCCATGGCAGATACTGTGCGGTGGTTACACCCAGCGTGGTGGCAATGAACATTCCGCAGGTGTTCCACGGAACGAGACAGGATGTAACCGTTCCGGCAGATTCCAGTGCGTTGGACAATGTCTTCGGGTGCAGGCCTTCCTTCCGGTATGCCGGTGCATACATTCTGCCCGGAACCAGGATGGAGATGTACTGTTCCGGCATCACGATATTGGACAGGAAGCAGGTGAGTTCCGTTACGCCCACCAGACCCGCTGCACTGTGAATTTTCTTAATAATCGCTTCGATTACTACCGCCAGCTGTCCGGTACCTTCCATGATTCCTCCGAACATCATAGCGATGACGGTCATCAGAATGGAAGAAGCCATGTTCATCAGGCCTCCGGTTGTCAGCAGGCTGTTCAGCGCATCCACTTCCGTCTTGCAGAAGAAGCCGTTTCTGCCAACACTCAGAATATCACCAAAGGTAACGCCGGTATGCAGGTATTCCAGCGAGTCACTGAAAATCTTCAGATTTCCCTGGAAAATCGGTGCCATCACCGCTGCGGAAAGCAGTCCCAACGTGATTCCCGGAATGGCCGGAATCTTCAATGCAATGGCCAGAATTACCACCAGCGGCGGCAGAAGCAATATCGGATTGATGTTGAAATTGTTTTTAAGGCCTTCCATCAGCATCTGTGCCTGGGAGGTATCTGCGGTTCCTCCGGATGCAAATCGGAATCCGATAAATCCGAAGAACACCAGTGCGATTGCATAGGTGAACAGAGTGGAGCGAAGCATGAACTTCACGTGAGTGAACACGTCCGTTCCGGCCATTGCCGGCGCCAGGTTCGTGGTATCGGACAGCGGCGACATCTTATCGCCGAAATACGCTCCGGCCAGGATCGCTCCGGCAGTCGGTCCCACCGGCATTCCCAGCCCGTGACCGATTCCCATCAGTGCAAGACCCATGGTTCCCATGGTTCCCCAGGAAGTACCCGTTGCCAGAGAAGTGATGGAACAAATCAGCACCGCCGCAATCAGGAAGATGGACGGGCGGAGCAATGTCAGACCGTAATAAATCATGGTCGGAATGGTTCCGGACAACAGCCATACACCAATCATCATTCCAACGATTGCCAGAATTAAGATGGACTGCATGGCTTTGGAAATTCCATCCACCATCATATGTTCGATTTCACTCCAGCTAAATCCCAAGGAGAGGGATACAATTGCCGCAATAATCACTCCAATAAACATCGGAATATGGGGATCTACGCCAAATTTCACAATACCTACAGACATCACAATAACGAGTCCTAGAAATGAGATAATTGCATGGTAAAGTTTCACCGGTTTTTTCTCTCGTTCAGCAGTAAATATATTCATATAATCGTTCCTCCGTTCTACGGATTGCCAGCCAGCCTCGTTTTTCTCAACTGCCAACATACACTAAAACTAATATTGCTATTATTATAACACACTGTTTCTTTTTATTATATAGATTTATTTGTAAATTTTGTGAGATTTTCTATTGCGTTTTTTTTCAAGAAAACATATAATAAGTTGAGAGTTTAATAAGCTAGTACTCTGGGGTAAACAAAAGGATGAGGACCTATGAAGACAATAGCAGACAACATTAAGGCATTAAGGAAGAATTATTCCTTAACACAAGGACAGCTCGGGGAAATTGCTGGTGTAACGGATAAGGCAGTCTCAACCTGGGAAAATGGTGTAGCCGTTCCACGGATGGCCGTAGCAAGAAGAATTTCGGAACATTTTGGCATCAGTCTTTCTGAAATTTTGGAAGAAAGCGATGAAGCAGCAAAATACGATGTTGATCCGAAGGCACTGGCCCTTGCAAAGACAATTGAGCAGAATCCGTCACTCAAGCAAGCGTTGCATGCATTGCAGAAACGACCGGAAACCATTCCGGTTGTTCAGAAAATCGGCATGCTCACTTCCGACGAAATCGTAATGCTGAACCAGCTTCTCAGCCGGTTCTACAGCGTACGCACAAAGAAGTAAACATTTCCGGTGGTAGGATTGTGAAATAGAAAAAGCAACTCGTTTTAGCGAGTTGCTTTTTTGCTTTTTGGTATTTCCGGCGGGCGCACAGCACCTATTCCGCAAGCTCCCGTATGTGGGCCCGGGTCTCCCGCTTGTAAGCTTCCACGCCCGGCTGGTCGAAAGGACACACCTCCGCCAACAGCGCCGACACGGCGCACTGCACTTCGAAGAAATACATCAGCATTCCCACGTGGTACGCATCCTGACTCGGCATGGAGATCTCGATGACCGGAATCCCCGCCTTCACGTGGGCATCGAAGACGCCCCGCTCCGCGCATTTATTGATCTGGTTCAGGGTTTTGCCCACCAGGTAATCCAGTGCCGTTTCCGGAATCGGGTAATCCATGGCCGCGCCGGTTCCCTCTTCTGAGAGGGTGAATAGCGTTTCGAAGAAGCAAGGATGACCCTGCTGCAGGAACTGGCCCATGGAATGGAGGTCCCGGCTGAATATTAAAGTATACGGAAGAATTCCTTTTCCTTCTTTTCCTTCACTTTCCCCGAAGAGCTGTTTCAGCCACTCCCCGAAGTAATTGAAATAGGGATCGAAAGACTCAAAGACTTCCACGTTCCGCCCCCGGGCGTACAGTTCCTGCCGGGCAATGGCATAGTCCAGAGCATCTCCCTCAAAAGCCTCTGCCTTCGCCAGGGCCTTTCCGCCGTTCAGAAATTCCCGAACGGAAATCCCCGCCACCGCAATCGGCAGCAGCCCTACCGGCGAGAACACGGAATACCGTCCGCCGATGTTTTTCTCCAGGCTGAAGCAAGAAATGCCTTCTTCTTCCGCCTTGTTTCGGAGATAGTTGGACTCCTCCCCGGTAATCACGTAGGTGCGGGAAACGGCTTCCGACCCGTACCGTTCCTTCATCCATTTTTCAAATATGCTGTACGCGGTCAGGGTTTCCATAGTGGTGCCGGATTTGGATATCACGCAAAGGGACACATCCCGGTCGCCTACCCGCCGCATGATCTCCATCACGTAGCGAGCGCTGAAATTGTATCCTGCGAAAATCACTTCCATGCCGGAATCCGGAGACTGCAGCAGATCGATCACTGCTTTTGCCCCCATAAAGGATCCGCCAGCCCCCAGAACCAGAAAAACCTCACTGTTTCCGCGAATGCCATCCGCCGTCTCTTCCAGCCGGCGAATCTCTTCTTCGCTGCACCGCACCGGGTAATCCACCCAACCGGTGTACTCCATTTCCCCGGACCACAGCGCCCGAAGTTTTTCTGCTGCCGCATCTCTTCTATTCTTAATTGCTTCTTCGTCGACTCCCGAATAATTCAGGTTCACGCGAATATCCATCCATTCATCCTTTCCGGTTAATTCTCTCGTTTCAGCATTTCCATTATGCCGTCTTCAATGCATCGGAGATTGGCCTCCGCCTTCTCCATGGAATCCCCCTGTGCCATCACATAGATTTTAATTTTCGGTTCCGTTCCGGATGGCCGAACCGCCAGGTTGCAGCGGTCCGCCAGCTCGTAGTAGAGCACGTTGGACGGTTCCATTCCGGTGGACACCCGTTCGCCGGTGGTCCGGTCCAGAATTTCCTGTTTTTCGTAATCCCGAATCCGAAGAACCGGAAGTCCGATTTCCGTCGGGACATCTTCGCGGATTCGATCCATCCGGGCGCGCATCTTCTCGCCGGCATCAAATCCCTCGTACTGAACGGAAGTGGTGTGTTCCCGATAGAACCCGTATTTTTCGTAGAGCGCCTGCAGCGCCTGCACCAAATTCATATTCCGGTTTCGGTAGTAGCAAGCCATCTCCGCCACCAGCATGGAGGCCACCACTGCGTCCTTGTCCCGGGCATAGGTGCCCGCCAGGAAGCCGATGCTCTCCTCGAATCCAAAGATGAAATTATATTCGCCGGTCTCCCGGAACTCCTTGATTTTCTCCCCGATGAATTTAAATCCGGTGAAAACCTCGTGAATGGAGACGTCGTTCATTTCGCAGATTCGGTTCGCCATCGGCGTGGTGACGATGCTTTTCACCGCCGCCGCATTCTCCGGCAGAATTCCCTTGGCTTTGCGGACCGTAATCAGGTAGTCCAGCAAGAGCACGCCGATCTGGTTTCCGGTGAGCGCCTGATACTCCTCGCCGTTCCGAACTACCACGCCGCAGCGGTCCGCATCCGGATCCGTTCCGATAATCAGCTCCGAATCCTTCTCCTTCGCCAGGGCGATGGCCATCTTAAAGCCCTCCACATTCTCCGGGTTCGGCGACGCCACGGTGGGGAAGTTCCCGTCCACCACCATCTGCTCCGGCACCGGAATAATGTGCTTCATGCCGATTCGATGCAGCACCTCCGGCACCAGCCGATATCCGGCCCCGTGGAATGGGGTAAAAACAATTTCAAAATCATCCGGCGCCGCGGCCACGAACTCCCGGCCCACAGACTGAGCCAGCACCGCGCTCATGTATTTTTCGTCCATCTCCGCACCGATAATGGTGAGCAGCCCTCCGGAGGCCGCTTCCTCCAGGTCGATGAGATGAATATCATCGAAAATATCGATGCGTGCCATCTCCTGAGACACCTTCTCGGCATGCTCCGGCGGCATCTGCGCCCCATCCGCCCAGTACGCCTTGTAACCATTGAATTCTTTGGTGTTATGGCTGGCGGTAATGTTGATGCCCGCGATGGAACCGGTCTCCCGGATGGCAAAAGACAGCTCCGGGGTCGGTCTCAGATCCTCGAAAAGATTCACGTGAATTCCGTTGGCCATCAACACGGACGCCGCTTCGCAGGCGAAGGCCCGGGAATTGTTCCGGCAGTCGTGGGCGATGGTCACGCCGTCTCCGATGCTCTCTCCGCAATTCCGAATGATGTTGGCGAATGCCTGAGTGGCATGGCGCACCGTGTACACGTTCATGCCGTTCAATCCGGCCTGCATCACACCTCGCAGTCCCGCCGTACCGAACTCCAGCATGGAAGTGAACCGGCTCTCGATTTCCTCCGGATTCCCCTGGATTTCCCGCAATTCTTTTTTTGTATCCTCATCCACCGCGTCGCTTTCCAGCCAGCGGTGATAATTGTCCAAATAATTCATTCGTTCCAGATCTCCTTACTCTGCCTGATCCGGGCAGTTCTAATAGTTCACAATGGTGGCGGTCAGGTTTTTTTCCGTCGCCACAATCAAGGCGCAGGAAGGTTTGCTCCCGCCCCGTGGATTCGTCAGGCTCCCGGGATTCAACAGGTGAATGCCCGCCACGGTCTCGTTCACCGGCACGTGGGTGTGGCCAAAACAAACACACCGGCAGTCGTACTCTTCCGCCAGATAGCACAGGTTCTGAAGGTGCCACTTGACATTCTCCGTGTGCCCGTGGGTCACCGCGATTCGGCCGGCGGGAGTTTCCAGCACCTGTACCTCCCGCGTCATCTGCCCATCGCAGTTTCCATGAACGCAGGTTACCGGCAGACCCAGCCGTTCCCCCAGTTTCAGGGCATCCGTGTAGTGGTCCCCGCAGTGAATCAGGGCATCGACGGTCATCCCTTCACTCAGCCGCCGGTACATCTCCTCTGCCCGGTCAATCGCGCCGTGCGTATCGCTTACAACTAAAATATTCATCAATCCGTCCCATCCTTCGGAAACTCCGCCGCGCTAGATTCGGTGTGTCTCCAGATATTTCTCAAAATCCATTTCTTTTCCGTCCAATGCCACGTACTCCAGGGTGTCGTCCAAAGCGTACTGCAGCTTTAGGGAAAAGAATTCCTCCCGCTCGCACAGGAGACTCAGGAAAATCCGGTCTCCCGTCCACAGCTCCAGCGTTCCGATTTCGTCCATGGGAACCCATTCCAGCACCCCTTCATCGCATAGAATTCCCTCGCCGTCAAAAGCCGTCGCGGTGAAAAGATGCATGTATTCCGTCACTTCATCGCCGTAGCAAAAGGTCACCATCCCCCGGAATCGGTACTCCCGCAAGGTGTACCCCGTTTCCTCCCGGGTCTCCCGGAGAATGCATTCCTCCGGACTCTCTCCTTTTTCGAAATGACCTCCCACGCCAATCCACTTGTCGTGGTTGATATCGTTCTTCTTCGTCACCCGGTGCAGCATCAGGTAGGATTCCCGTCCCCGGACCTCCTGCTGAATGTAGCACAGGGTGCTCATGGCCGTCTTCATGGGTTACTCCTCCGCTTCCTCGGACTCTTCAATCACGTCGAAGAGGTTGTTCATCCGCTGCTTGGACAGTTCGTTTCCCACAAAAAGAATCACATCGTTCTCCTGGATTCGTTCGTACGGTCCCGGGGAAATCACGTAATCCGTGCTTCTCTTAATCGCCACGATGGTGGCGCCGGTCTGCTGCCAGATATTCAGCTCGCCGATGGATTTGCCCAGATACGCGCAGTGCTCATCGATGCGGATATCGTACGGTACGAAGGATGCGGTGGAATGGCTTCGCTTCGTCTGTCCCACCAGGGTTTTCAGCAGCTTGGACAGATGGTCCAGCTCCTCCTGCTGCCGGTTCACGCACTCCGATATCTCCCGGCGAATCTCCTGCATGGATACCGTATTCTGATACCGCTCCACGAAGAGGTGGGCCTTCTCCCGGGAAGCCACGTAGGTTCCGCTTCCCTGGCGAATGGTCACGATGCCCAGGTCCACCAGAATGTTCACCGCTTTCCGCGCCGTCTCCGGAGAGACGTTGTAGTTGCTGGCCAGGGTGGACCGAGCGCTGATTTTCTCTCCGATGGTGTACCAGCCGTCCGCGATTTTCTGCGCCAGCTCCACGGCAATCTGCTGGTATCTGGATTCATATATGTATTTTCGTTTCTTTCCGTTTGCGTCCACTTTGTTGTTCTTCACATCCATTACGGTCACCTCGTTTCTTCATTCCGACTAGCGGATATCCGGATATTCTTCAAACAGCTTTACCGGGTCTTCTCCCGCCCGGTACCGTTTCCGCAGGTTCGCCATATGCTTCATCACCATGAGCTTGCGGATGGTGCTTCCCCGATAGCGCCGGTCGGACACCAGCAGGGTTTTCTCCGTCATGGCCGTGGCAACGCCCATCTCCTGCAGCGTCAGGGAGAACTGATAATCTTCCATAATCGGGATCTCCGGGAACATGCCCGCTTCATAGAACACTTCCCGCTTGATAAAGAGTCCCTGATCGCCGAAAATAATGCCTTTCGCCGCCCGCCGGTTGGAAATCACTTTGTTGGTCCACATGAAGAAGTTCCGGCTGCGGAAACGGATTCCGAAGCAGCCCGCGTCCACCTTCTCCATCACCGAAAGGATCTCCTCCACCGGATGTTCCGGCAGCTCCGCATCGATGTGCAGGAAGAACAGGATATCCCCGTTAGCCGCCTCCGCACCGGTGTTCATCTGCGTTCCTCGCCCCTTTGGACTCTCCAGGAATCGAATCCTTCCGCCGCTCTCGGCTTCCGCCTCCCGGAGCACCGCCCGGGTTCCGTCACTGCTGCCGCCGTCCACGAAGATGATCTCGCACCGGCCCTCCAGCCGCTCCAGATTCTTCACAAAAGGCTGCACCAGCGCCACCTCGTTGTACACGGGAACGATGACGGAAATGACATGGTGTTTTTTCAAGTACTCCCCGGAATGGCCCTTCGCACTTTCCCGGAACAGGAGCAAATCCTCGATGGTGTCGATATCCCACTTCTCTTCCAGAAGGCCGTACCCCTTCCAGCTTGGAATCATCTCCAGTGTATCCTGAAGCACTTCCGAATGGCTGTACTCGTCCAGGGAAAAAAGCGGCTTCATCATGCGTTCTTCTCCGGCCCGGGCTCCAATCAGCCAATATCCGCCGTCTTCCGTGGGTCCCAGCACGTAATCCTTCTCCCGAAGAATGGTGAAGGCACGGTTGAAATCCACTTTGTCCGCGTACGGAACATCCGTTCCGATGAGGATGCACCGTTCATATCCCACGGACATGGCCCGGCTCAGCGCATTGTACATCCGCTCCCCCAGACCGTCTCCTTCCTGTTCGAAGAACTGCGCCCCCGGGAACAGTTCCCGGAACGCCCCTTCGTTGGGTCCGCCGCCGGTATACGCCACGAACACGTCCGCGATGGTATCCGTCAAGGCCTCCGAAAGGTCCTGCAGGAACGCCATGTGCAGTCCGGCACACTCCTCCGGCTTCAAATAGGGCATCAATCTCGTTTTGGTTCTTCCCGCTTCCGGGATTCTGGTAAAAACAACTACTGCCTGATTCATACTAATCCGATTATCCTATTTCCTATCTGCTGTTCTTATCTCAAAAAGATATAAAAAGTCACAATGTTTCATATTATTTTATCATAAACATTGCTTAATTTATATCGATTATTTGTTTTCTCGGTGACCGGCAAATTCATTTTTTGTATTTGCCACAGAATCGACATGTTGCCGGGTGCTATTATACCACAGTTTGCATTATTATTAATAGCATAATTTATTTTTTTGTCAAAAACCGTTCGCTTTGTGCTATAATAAATATACTTCGTGTGATATTTAAAATATCCTTTGTGGTATTCTGAATATCATTTCTACTTATTTATGCAACACAAAGAATAGGAAAAAGACTATGAAAACATCACTTGTAATTATGGCGGCGGGTATCGGCTCTCGCTTCGGGGGCGGCATTAAACAGCTGGAACCGGTAGATACCAACGGCCACATCATTATGGATTATTCCATCCACGATGCCGTCGAAGCCGGCTTTAACAAAATTATTTTTATCATCCGAAAGGATATCGAAGCGGATTTCCGGGAAGTCATCGGAAACCGAATCGAAGCCGTTTGCCGAAAAAGCGGCGTGGAAGTGCACTACGCCTTCCAGGATATCCGCGATATCCCGGGAGAGCTGCCGGAAGGCCGCACCAAACCTTGGGGCACCGGACAGGCGGTGCTGGCGGCCAAAGATCTGATTCGGGAACCCTTCATCGTGATCAACGCCGATGACTACTACGGCAAAGAGGGATTCCGTCAGATTCACGACGCCCTCACCTCGGAGAAAGGGGAGCACTGCATGGCGGGCTTCGTGCTGAAGAACACCCTGTCGGACAACGGGGGCGTCACTCGGGGCATCTGCCACATGAAGGATCACTATCTCACCCGAATCAAGGAAACCAAGAACATCCGAAAGACGCCGGAGGGTGCGGAAGCGGACGGCACCGCCATCGACATCGACTCTCCGGTCTCCATGAACATGTGGGGTTTCCGGCCGGAGTATTTGCAGCAGCTGGAGCAGGGCTTCCGGGATTTCTTCCGCAAGGAAGTTCCCGAGAACCCACTGAAATCCGAGTTCCTGATCCCCATCCACGTGGGCGATCTTCTGGAGGCGGACGATATTTCCGTCAAAGTTCTCCCCACCGACGACACGTGGTACGGAATGACCTACAAAGAAGACGTGCCGGAAGTCCGGAAGAGCTTCGCCAAGTTGATTAGCGACGGAATCTATACGGAAGAGTTGTTCGACGATCTAGCGTAAAATATTTTTATGATTGATATATGAAAGGAATCCATATGAAAAAATTATCCATGGACAAGCTCATCTCCACCGTTCAGGCCCGGCGGGAGGCTTTGGGGCTGACGAAGAAGGACCTGGCGGAGAAGTGCGGCATGAACCGAACCATGATCAGCCATATGGAGAACCACAACTACGTGCCTTCCATCAAGCAGCTGCAGGATCTGGCGGAGGCGCTGGAGTTCGACCCGACGGATGTTTTTGCAGAGGAGCATGGGGCTCATGTAAAAGCAGACCGGAAGTACAAGATTGCCGTTGCGGGCACGGGTTACGTGGGGCTCAGCGTGGCCACCCTGCTGGCGCAGCACAATCAGGTCACCTGCGTGGACATTTTGGAGGAACGGGTGGACAAAATCAACCGCCGGGAGTCCACCATTCAGGACGATTACATCGAGGATTACCTGGCCCACAAAGACCTGGATATCACCGCCACTCTGGACGGAGAGGAGGCGTACCGAAACGCGGAATACGTCATCATCGCCACACCGACCAACTACGACAGCAAGAAGAATTTCTTCGACTGCTCCGCCGTGGAAGCGGTCATCGAGCTGGTTCTGAAGGTGAACCCGGATGCCACGATGATTATCAAATCCACCATTCCGGTGGGATTCACCGCCTCCGTTCGGGAGAAGTACCACACCAAAAACATCATTTTCAGCCCGGAGTTCCTGCGGGAATCCAAGGCGCTGTACGACAACCTGTACCCTTCCCGCATCATCGTTTCCTGCGATGAGGACAGCAAGGAGAAGGCGCAGACCTTTGCCACCCTCCTGCAGCAGGGCGCCATTAAGGAGAACATCGATACCCTGTTCATGGGCTTTACGGAGGCAGAGGCGGTAAAACTCTTCGCCAACACCTACCTGGCCTTGCGGGTTTCCTACTTCAACGAGCTGGACACCTACGCGGAAATGAAGGGCCTGAGCACTCAGGAAATCATCAAGGGCGTGTGCCTCGATCCCCGCATCGGCAACCACTACAACAACCCATCCTTCGGCTACGGCGGCTACTGCCTGCCAAAGGACACCAAGCAGCTGCTAGCCAACTACGCGGACGTGCCCCAGGAGATGATGACGGCCATCGTGGAATCCAACCGGACCCGGAAGGATTTCATCGCGGACCAGGTGCTGGAGATGGCCGGTGCATACGGTGCGAACAGCGAATACGATGCGGAGCACGATGCAGAGAAGAATGTTACCATCGGTGTATACCGACTGACCATGAAGAGCAACTCGGATAACTTCCGACAGTCTTCCATTCAGGGAGTTATGAAGCGAATCAAGGCCAAGGGCGCCAACGTGATTATCTACGAGCCAACCCTGGAAGACGGAACCACTTTCTACGGAAGCAAGGTGGTGAACAATCTGAAACGGTTCAAAAACAAATCCCACGCCATCATCGCCAACCGGTATGATGAATGCCTGGACGATGTCGCAGAGAAGGTATATACCCGAGATATTTTCAAGAGAGACTAAGGGGAGGCGAACATGCAGAATATCGATCTTACCGGAAAAACAATTCTCGTGACCGGTTCCGCCGGTTTTATCGGCTCGAATCTGGTGCTGGAGCTGCTGAAGTCCGAATCGAAGGCCACTGTCATCGGGCTGGATAACGTCAACGATTATTACGATGTGAGCATCAAGGAGTGGCGGCTTTCGGAAATTGAAAAAGCCGCTGCCGAGAGCAGTTGTTCCTATCATTTTATCAAAGGAGATCTGGCGGACCGTGCTGTAATCGACCGTCTCTTTGCGGATTACAAGCCGACGGTCGTTGTAAACCTCGCAGCGCAGGCGGGCGTAAGATATTCCATCACCAATCCGGATGCATACATTCAGAGCAACTTGATTGGTTTCTATAATATTCTGGAAGCTTGCCGGCATGCCGAACCGGCGGTGGAACATCTGGTATACGCCTCCTCTTCTTCGGTATACGGCTCCAACAAAAAAGTGCCGTACAGCACCGAAGACAAGGTGGACAACCCGGTTTCCCTCTACGCGGCTACAAAGAAGAGCAATGAACTGCTGGCCCATGCCTACAGCAAGCTGTATAATATTCCGTCTACCGGTCTTCGGTTCTTCACCGTATACGGACCGGCCGGACGACCGGACATGGCGTATTTTGGTTTTACCAATAAGCTGCGGAAGGGCGAAACCATTCAGATTTTCAATTACGGAAACTGCAAGCGGGACTTCACTTTCGTGGACGATATCGTGGAAGGCGTGAAGCGCGTGATGAAAGGTGCGCCGGAGAAAGCTGTCGGTGAGGATGGACTCCCGATTCCGCCGTATGCGGTGTACAACATCGGAAACAGCAATCCGGAAAACCTGCTGGACTTCGTGACCATCCTTCAGGAGGAACTGATTCGCGCAGAGGTTCTTCCGGCAGACTATGATTTCGAGGCTCATAAAAAACTGGTGCCGATGCAGCCGGGAGATGTTCCGGTGACTTATGCGGACACCGGTGCGCTGGAACGGGACTACGGCTTCAAGCCGAACACCGACCTGAGAGACGGACTGAGAAAGTTCGCCGAGTGGTATAAAGAATTCTATAAGGTATAAAATAGTGAAACGCCCCGAGGGTTCGTCCGATGACGGATCCCGGGGCGTTTTGCGTAGGTGCAGCTACACCGACAGCCGCACATTATTTTTATGTGATTTAATGTATTATCGTCGCTATACGATTGACAATCACACATTATTTATCTACAATATAATGTGTAGTTGTCAAAGTGAGGTGAGAAGTATGAATGCCAAAGATAAAATCGAAGAACTGCTGGAAGCGTCGGAGGGCGGCACGATTACCGCAGCGCAGGTGACGAAAGCCGGACTGCATCGCAGCATTTTACAAGAACTTGTTAAGAACGGTGAAATCTACCGCTTTGGGCGTGGTCTATATGTGCGGAGCAGTGCATGGGAGGATGATTTCTACCTCTTGCAGCGCAAGTATGGGCGCGGGATTTACTCGCACGATACCGCTCTGTATCTGTTGGGCTATTCAGACCGTACCCCGGCGAAATATACGATGACCTTTCCCAAGGGCTACAATGCATCGTCATTAAAGCAGGAGAACTTAACCATTAAGCGTGTTGTGCCGGAAAACTATGACTTCGGCACAATTGAAATTGAATCCCCCTCCGGCAATCCAATTCGTGTTTACGATTTAGAGCGAACACTGTGCGATATTCTGCGTGGCAGCGGCTGCGATGTCCAGGTTGTCGGAGAAGCGATGAAACGCTATGCAGCGTCCAAAGATAAGAACATTCATAAATTGATGAAGTGCGCAGACCAGCTTCGCGTAAAACCCAAGGTACTGCGCTACATGGAGGTTTTGCTATGATTACAAAAAATCCGATGCAGCTAAAAGCTTTCATCAAGAACAAAGCGGCCGAGAAGCACATTTCGGCACAGCTCGTCATGCAGAACTATATGCTGGAACGGCTCTTGGAACGGATTTCGCTTTCGCCATATAAAAATAATTTCATTCTCAAAGGCGGATTCCTAATTTCTACTATTGTGGGACTGGACACGCGAGCGACAATGGATCTGGATACGACGATCAAGGGCTTCACCCTGACGCATGATGAAGTTCGCGAAATATTTACAGAGATTTGTGCTATCCAGATTGCCGACGATGTGCAGTTTGAGCTCGTTGGTATCTCTGACATTCGTGAAAGCGACGATTACCCCGGTATCCGAGTCGCACTGAAAGCAAACTATCTACCAATTAGCGTACCATTAACGGTGGATGTCACTACCGGCGATATGATAACGCCCCGCGAGGTGGAATACACCTGCTCTCTGTTGTTCGATGACCGCACAATCAGCATTCTTGCCTACAACCTTGAAACAATACTGGCAGAAAAACTGGAAACCGTGCTGTCTCGCAACATTGCGAATACTCGTCCAAGAGATTATTACGATGTGCACATACTATATGCACTGCACGGTGCGGAGTGCGATAAAGCAACGTTACGTCGTGCCTTAGAACGGACAACGCAGAAACGTGGCAGTGAAATGGTTCTGTCAGACTACCCGGAGATTATGAAAGAGATTCGCGAAAGCGATACGCTATGCAAGCGATGGGAGAAATACAGTCACGAGTATGAGTACGCAAAGGACATTTCTTTTGATGATACTTGTAATACCATTCAAACGATTATGGACACAATAGTACACGCCTACTGACAGAGTGGATGGGCGGGGTGGGTCCGCACCCCGCCCATTTTTTTGTTACTTATTAGAGTTGCTGAGGCTATCTTGTTGATCTCGTTGCACCACAATCACAGGATTCCGTTGTCACTGTTACATTTCCATAAATCGGCTTTTTAACTGTGACAATATCTTGACGAGTTGATCCGGCATTCCAAGCCCCTTCTTCTAAATGTTTATCGATATGTGCTTCAATGGTTGCTTTAAATACCGGATTTGTTGTGCCGCAAAATATGTCTGTGCCTGTCAGGCCATGTTCTTTTGCATATTCTTGAGAAGCTTTCTCCCATGCGTCCATATCTTTGTTACATACTTGGCAAATAGTATGAGATTCTTCTACCTTTTTATATCCAACTACCACTTTCTCTGTTTTAGCTTCTTTCTTCCAGCTGTGTTGATGTTTTGCTTGAATCTCTTTTGTTCCATTTTCAGTGGTATTTGCCTTTAATTCACTGACCGTTGCATCGTAGGCAGTATTGCTTCCAGAATCGTTCTGAACAGCAATATTGCTATCGCTGCTGTTCTCATCTTCTATTGGAACCATTGGAAGTTCATTATCATCCTTGTCCACCTTGTGGTTTTCCTGAATATGTTTCACAATATCTTCTTTGCTATGGGATACGGCTTCACTATTCTGTCCGCATTTGGAGCAAAAATAGATCTTATGCTTCTCCTGGAGTTCTTGATCAGAGAGTTCTGTTACATCTTCTTTGCAGATGGTACAGATTAACTTTGGTACTGTCTTTGTGATCGTAATTGTGATATCCTGTGGACGCATCTTAATTACGCTGGAATAACTTCCAGTATATGTACCATTTACTGGACGAACTTTATAGTAGATTGTCTTCTCCGGGTTGTAGTACTTGTCAGTATAATTAGTGCCAGATGCTGTTCCGATCTTCTTGTAAGTACCACCTTCACTCCTATATATCTCATATGCCTTCGCACCAGATACTTTATTCCAAGTAAGTACAGCGTCTTCATTCTTATCGAAAGATCCTTTCAGTCCAGAGATTTTTCCAGCAAATACGGCATTCAGTGTCTTAACGCTGCTGTATTTACCCCATTTTACGGTAGCTACTTTCTTAATCGCTCTGTTCTTCTTAGGAAGTTTCTTGTATGCCTTCTTGGAGACGAACTTCTTAGCTTTTTTATTGTAGTACTTCTTCACTTTCTTGCCGTTCTTGTAGGCTCTTACCTTTACTTGGGTCTTTGCCTCAGTTCCAGCAGAAATGGTCGCCGAAGTAGATTTCTTGGATGCCTTCTTGACAAGCTTCCAGCCCTTAGATCCCGTCTTCTGATATACGGCATAGCCGGAAGGTGCCTTCTTCAGCTTCTTCCACTTCACATTCGCCTTCGTGTTATTCACTCTCTTTACGCTGGTGATGCTTACCTTTGCCGGAGCTTTGGCCTTCGATGCAGCTGAGACCGTCATTGGTGCAGCTGATGCCATCATCATGACCGCTACTGCAGATGCAATAACTTTATTTCTTTAGCAAGACTATTGCTTGGGATTATGAGCAGCAAAGACCGTACAAAGGTGATACCATCCATGAAGATCGCCGCATGTACCTGCATCTCTATTACAATCCAGAGAAACAGGTCGATGATGCGAAGAACTTCAACCGCAGTTTCTCAGTTACGTACTGTCAGGACAAGATAGATCAAGCTCATGAACGATACGGATTCTTCGCGCTTCTCAGCAATGAGGTCAAGGATCCGATTACAGCGTTGAAGCTATACCGGATGCGCGACATAGCCGAGAAGGCGTTCTGGAACTATAAAGACCGCTTGAACCTTCGCAGAACATTGACTTCTTCGGAAAGTTCACTTGAAGGGAAGCTGTTTGTCGAATTTGTTGCTTTGATCTATTTGTCATACATTAACAAGAAGATGATAGACGGTCATCTGTATTCAAAGTACACGATGCACGAGTTGCTTGATGAGCTCGACGTCATAGAATGTTATCTGGAGCCCGGAAAGGCCCCGGCGCAGGGCGAAGTCCTGATAAAACAGGAACAGCTGCATCGTGACTTTTGTGTCAAGCCATTGCTTGCTCGCCAAAAGTAGCAATAGTTATTGCTGGATTCCTGAAGGCTAGTGTGGTTATTCGGGAATCCAGGGTACAAATCAGCAGATTAATTCGATCATTTTGAATAATCCGAACGAACTGGAATGGCTATACCACACTTGCAAATCCCTAAAGGAAACTATTGAATTATTCGGCGCTACTGGCACAACGATGACTAATCTTAGCAAAGGCAAATTTGAAAAGCTCAAGGTAGTCGACCCCGGAGAAGATTTGATTTTGGCATACCATAACAAGATAAAGCCACTATTCGATGAGATTAAATCTCTTATGTACCAAAATCAGAATCTGGTAGCGCAGCGTGATATGCTGTTACCTCGCCTGATGAGCGGCAAACTGGAGGTATAAATATGAGTACATTTTCTCAAAGATATGGATATAAAAGTTCCGTTTTGCAGTTAGAAACAGCAAGTGACACGCTGAAAAAAAGAATTCTTGCTGCCTTTTATAAGCAAGAATTTGATTCATATGATACGATTGATTGGACAAATTATACTACTGGCATCGAAGATATGATGATTGAGATGGGTGTCCCTTATGAATTCCCCCAAAATGAATTGATAAAAAAGCGTAATGCTGAAGCATTGCAAAAATACGTCATGGAAGCCAAGGAATGGTATGTGATTTTTGACTTTATCGAAAGGTATTTCATGAATTCTGAACAAGAGACTGTAGAAAAAATGAGAACAGTTTTTAATAGGATTCTTGAAGAAGAAGTTTCTGGCTATAGGATTATGGACAAATTGGTTGTACCTATTGTATCAGAACATGAACTAAAATCCCTCGAAGAAGCTGTCAATATCCCATATGATTCTGCAAGGGCTCATATTAGAAAAGTGGTAGACTCATTTTCCAACAGAAAAGCTCCAGACTACGAAAACACAATTAAAGATTCTATTAGTGCAGTCGAAGCAATGTGTTGCATTATAACCGAGAATCCAAAGGCTACTCTGGGTGAAACATTAAAGAAGTTAGAAAGTAAGGGAATCAAGCTACATAAGGCACTTCAAAGCGCCATGAGCAGCCTATACGGGTACACGTCCGATGAGGGTGGAATCCGTCATGGCAGTATTGATTTCGCAGGTGCAAGCAGTGAGGATGCGAAATATATGCTGATTTCCTGCTCTGCATTCGTGAACTACCTGATTGAAAAGTGGGAAAAAGTGAAATAAAAACATACGGCTGAGGTGAAAGCAAATGGCAGAAAGCAAACATTATTATGATTTTACAAATGAATTATCCGCTGATGAAATCTATGAGGGTTTGCTCGCTCACGGCCTTTTTACCGAAAAACTTCCTCCAGTGTTCACAGCAAAAGCGTTTTACGACTATTGCAAATCCCAATCGCCTGCTTTCCCTAAGAAACCGGCGGAATATATTTATCACGAAAGCATGAGGAATATCAACACGCCCCGTCCCTTGGGTATTCCGAATCCTGCGGCATATCAGCGTTTGTGCAAGTACATATCAGAGATATGGCCGCAGCTTCAGCAATATTTTGAATCAGAAACCAAAGGTCAGGAACATATTATCAGCAGAACCCATATTCGTAAAATGAAGGAATCCGATTCGTTGTTTTCTATGAACTATAAGAATTGGAAAGACGACGGTACTCCGGAACCGGATTTACTGCTTGGGGCAAGATATTTAGTTCATGCCGATGTTTCAAACTGTTTTCCGAGTATATATACTCATGCTCTTTCATGGGCACTGGTTGGTAAGGATGTGGCAAAACAGAACCAAAAGGACCGTTCGCAGTGGTACAATGAGCTCGATTTCCATACAAGAAATGTAAAACACGGAGAAACGCATGGATTGTTGATTGGTCCCCATGTTTCGAATTTGCTATCTGAAATTATTTTAGTTAAGATTGATAAAATCTTATATGATAGAGGGTGGCGCTACATCAGAAATATTGACGATTATACTTGTTATGTTTCCACCTACGAGGATGGACAATTGTTTTTAACCGAATTGTCTGAGCAGTTAAGAGCGTATGATTTGACTCTTAACCACAAGAAAACTTCTATAGATGAACTCCCAACGGCCTCTGTTGAGCAGTGGGTACGAAAAATCAATACCTTCACTGCGTTTGATACCAAAGAAAAGATGAATTTCAAAGAAGTCCGTGCCTATTTGGATATGGCGATTGAATTGATGCAGGAAAACAATCGCAATGCCGCCATTCTGAACTATGCCATGAAGGTACTGGCTAAGAAACAGCTTACAGAGAATGCAAAATCGTATTATGTGAAAACGATTTTTCACTTATCTGTTATTTATCCATATTTGGTATCATTATTGGAAGAATATGTATTCAAACCGTTTGGCGTTGAAAAAACAGTGATTTCAAAAATATCCGCTCTGCTTTATAAGGAGGGCGTAAAGCTCAAAAATTATGAAGCAGCGTGTTATGCACTGTATTACGCCAATAAATATGAATTTGAAATCAAAGAACTCAATTTTGATGTGGCAAAAAGCAGCAATAACTGCTTGTTCTTGCTATTTAGTTACCTTTATTATGAGAAAAAGAAAGATAAAGCAGTAGTAAAGTTTTTCAAAGATTATGCCCGATCACTGGTGGCAACAGAAATCAAACACTTGGGCGCGAAGCTTTCCAGAGGCTCTTTCAAGTGCTGCTCGCCGACCGAGGCAGTGAGTTCACTGATTCGTCTTCCGGGGCCATTTGAACTTTCCCTCTTCCAGCCTTTTGTACAGTAACAGAAATCCATCCCCCTCCCAGACTAAAGCTTTGATTCGGTCATTTCGTCTTCCACAGAAAAGGAACAGTATGTCTGTCTCAAAAGGATTCAGGTTGAATCGCTCTCGAACGGTTGCCGCCAGTCCATCAATTCCATATCTTAAATCCGTGTATCCACAGGCAATGTAGATTCTCTTAAGACGACTACTTTGCAGCATGGCAAAGTACCTCCATCACGGTTTTGATCTGATTGCAATCTGCATCTGGAAAGAATTCTACAGAAATTCCCGAAGCCTGAATCCGAATACCGGATGTTTCTGGAACGCTCGGCTGAACATCCAATTCTGCAAACTGAACGGAAGGTTGCTTTTCCGACAGCAGATTTTCCATCGTTTGCCGAACAATCCTACATCGATATTCAAAGGTGTGAATACTGATTCCATGAATCCGACACCACTCACGCTGCGTTAATCCGCTTCGCCTCTGATCGTCTAAGTCCCGTGCCCATTGCGTAACCGGTAAACCACCCGTGCCTTTACAAACAAAGAACAAAAGAAAACGAGGAACCTCTTGTGAGAATTCCTCGTTCTTTGTTTTCCGCATTTCAATCAGACCAGCTTTGTTTAAACTTCTTTCTTTTTTCGACGTCAGGAGATCCGTCTTCTTTTGTGAAGAATTTATTTCGTTTATCCATAAGCTCTTGAATAAGATCAGCATTCTTTCCAGTGGTATAATTTTTGATATTTTCTTCATACTTTTCCACTGTAAAATTATTCTTATGATAATCGCACATCTTAGATTCCAGGAACTTAACAGCGCCATTATCATAAGCAGTTTCCACCGCATCATATTCTTCCTGTGCCTTCGCAACGGCTTCCTGGAGTTCTTCCAAGTTCTTTCCTGTATCGTCTGCGAATGTAGGCGCAACGCTGGTGCCGACAATACTGAAGCTAAGAGCCAGCGTTAAGACTCCGGCAGCAGCTTTCTTTAATTTCTTCATAACTCTCCCTCGTTATATTCCAGTTTGTGTTTTGTAATAACTTTCGCCCCTACGACATGAATTTTCATCCATGGTTTCAGGTATATCTATTTATTAAAGAAAGAAAGGAATAAACTATTGATAGCTTGCGCATGTAGCTCCACAGGAGCATGTGTATTTCGTAACCGTAACAGTCTTCTTGATTGGTACTTTGTCATAACGCACTTCAGTTCTGGTTGATCCATAGCCAAGTGCACCTTTTTCTTTATCTTCTTGCACATGCTTTTTAATCATATCCAACAACTCGCCATCGCTTAATTCACCGATATCGTTCGCATAATCATATTCAGTCCAATCATAATTGCAAGGGGTCAATTTACCAGTCTTTGGATCTTTAAATGCTGCGTTGCACCATTCGTGAGTTCTTGTCTTATACTCATATCCAACGATTCTCTTCTCCGTACCGGTGGTCTTCTCCCATACATGCTGATGCTGATCGT
>ERZ1031347.170-NODE-170-length-31263-cov-7.727474_pt1 | contig 31263 bp, 19 predicted proteins | sample MGYA00517106_ERZ1031347 | MGnify/ENA primary metagenome ERZ1031347 (study PRJEB33719, sample SAMN04261392) | wastewater metagenome | biome: periurban shantytown; feature: human; material: feces | host: Homo sapiens | place: Peru: Lima | collected 2012-07-19 ...
AGAATTAGCTTTAAATGTCGCTTCTCAGAAAATAATCATCCAATTTCTCTTTTCCGATAAGCGGAACTCTTGGGTGACCGGGCTTCTGTCCCTTTTTCTTTCCTACAAATTTCATGCATCTTAGAAAACGCATAAATCCAAACTGCCCTTCGCTGACCCAGAAGGCCGGTAATCTTTTTCCCTTCATATACACATATATTACCGGATAAACCCCCATCCTATACGACTTCATCTTTACCTTGCAGTATTTAATATCGCAAAGGTTCCAATACTTTCTCCGATTAAAAATTCTCCTGCAAATCGTGTACTCATCGAAACAAATTTCGTACGCATACGGAGTACAGCCCATTGCAAAGACGATGATATTAACAATAAAAACACCGGCGCGCATTGAATTGGTCATCGATTGACCATAATACGTTAAATAAATAATCCAAAAGATGCAACCAACAGGTACCACCGCTTCAATCGGTGTGGCGTCCACATTCGAACGAATTACAACAAAAATTGTTTTTTTCTGGTTTTTTCTGCGACTTGATTCATCTCTCCAACAATGGGCTTGTCTCTTTCGCGCAATCCTCCAATTTATAATCGACGCAATTAAGAATACAATTAATACTGCTATCATATTTATTATCCTCTTTTTCTATCCATACGATTCATGATTGCCTGTGCTGCATTTAATAGAATAGAAGGAATAACAGCATATGCGATAATCAGGCGACAAGAAGTCTCTCTAAAAATTTCTATTATTTCGGCATCTTTCAAATTGCAAAAATACATGCCCCAAATATACTGCTTTATACCAACCAACAACAGGCTGCACATCAGTTGTATTCCCAAAATATTGATTATTCTCGATTTATTAATTGCACGTTTAAACTTTTTATACTCCGGTTGATTTACCGGATAGTATCGGTCATACCACAAATATAAGAGACTATATAGACAAACTGGATGCTTACTCTCATATTTCTTCAGCCCCTTCCATTTCCCATATTTCCTTAAAAGAAAACGAGCTTCATTTGCTCCACAAACCGATGAACCGAGCACAGAAATTGCGAAACCAATGAACATGTAGCAAACTTCCCAGCTCAGTATTTCTTTCCATAAATCTTGATACTCCACCTACTTCCACCACCTTTTAAACTTTCTTCGGATACTTCCTGCCCAATGGTGTACTGTTTTCTTTATTGAAGTCTTATAACGACCTACCGTTCGTTTAGCAGCATTGTAAATACCAGAAACAATACTCTTCTTAACAAGTGTTGAGTACACTACTCGCCGTACTCGTTTCAGACCTTTCTTTACTGATTTTAATCTCTTTCTGGCAGAAAAGAATCTTTTAATTCTAGTTTTCAGTGTTTTCTTCTTTAATTTAGCTTTTTTACGATATCGATCCACAGCCTTTCTTTTAGAAATCTTATTTCTAATCCTATTCTTTTCATTTTGTTCTATTTTTTTTATCGTTAAAATCTCTTTGTCGGGGTCTTTAATTCTGAGCTTCTTTGAAATTCCGCCTACTAATTGTCCTGTAACCATACTCTCGACTCCTGCAAGGACCATACCAGAACCAATCTTTTTATTCTGTGCCACATACGAGATAGAACCCACCGCCGCATCTGTCGCCACTTCTGCCACTACACGACACACCTTTTTTTCTGTTAAAAATGGGACAGAAGCCGATATTGCACCACCCGCTGCACTAATCACCACATCCTTCCAGGATATTTTCTTTCTCCCCTCCGCTTTCTGGCTCAAATATTCTGTTGCCGCACTTAAAGTTCCCCCAATAAGAGCTGTAACCACCACGGTCGGCATTTCGCCTTCCTCATCGGTGTATTTCAGTGGATTATTGACACAGTATGCATAAATATTCAGGCTCAGCGGATTATCCACACTTCCTCGAACACTATCCCGGCTCGTAAACCTTCCACTTTCAGAATCATAGAACCTTGTGGACAGATAGTACATTCCGGTACTGGAGTCATACACAGCCCCTGTATACAGAATCTCATTATAGAATGTCCCCTCCACAGAAGGCTCACCGAATACACTGTAGTAACAGGATTGCACTACATCCCCATTATCATCCGTAATGGACATGATGCTTCCACGGATATCTGCGTTATAGACATACGATTTCGTTCCTGTCCGTATCGTCAATATAATGTCACCGTTAATGCCAAAAACATTGGCGGTATGCTTGGAGACAATCTCCTGATTCGACGAATCCATCGTATAGGAACCAATCAGATTTCCGTTGGCATAGAGGAAATATGTCGTTTCACCGTTCACAGTACGAGACACTCTTGTTCCATCTCCATTATATTGATTTTCTGTAACAGTTTCCACTGTCTCGCCATTTTTTCTTGCCCTGGAAACGGACTTTAACATGTTTCCTTCCAAATCATACGCATAAGTAGTTTCTGTACCGGCTTCAGCATTAATTTCAGATACTTGATTGCCGTCTTCATCATACGTATATTTTTTCTGTTTTTCGGATTCTCCTTCTTTCTCTACCCATAGCAATTCATTCAAATCATCGTACCCATAGACATATTTTGTTCCATCCTTGGTCTCTGATTTCCGGTTTCCCAGGGCATCATATGTATAGGATGTTTCATGGGTCAGTGTTCCGGTACCATCGGAATTTTCCCCTTCAATGCTGTATTCCTTCAGATTTCGAAGTTCATCCAAATCGTTATAGGAATACTTTCTGAGAATATGATAACTTCCCTTATCCGTAAGATCCTCTTCCGCTATGGTTTTCTTTTCGATTCCCCTCAAGATTTCCTCAGATGTAATATTTCCACACACATCATAGGTGTACTTATACTTCTCTTGAAGACCGGTTTTGCTATCCCTTATTTCAATATCCGTTGATTGTCCACGGCGATTGTAACCGTAAGTTTTGATTACAGAATGATTTGCCGATGTGTAATCTTTGACGGATTGCACTCTGTTATCCGCACGATACCTGTACTCCCGGGCAGTTCGTTTTTCACCGTCCGCTGTGTAAGATACTTTTAAAAGCCTATCATATACTCCATACTCGTATTCTACGTTTTCTATTCCGGTGCTTTCGGGATAGCGAATATTCACCAGATTTCCTTCTATATCGTAGGAATAATGAATCCAGGCAGCATCTGTTTCATTCGCTTTTTCTTTCCCTTCATAAGACTGAACCAGCCTCTTCATTCCATCATATCGATACTGGGCTACTCTCTGAAGTTCTCCATTTGTATAATCTTTTCGCTCCGTCTGCATTCCCAGATAATCATAAGTATACTCACTGTAATCTCGTGCTTTTCCATCTTGTTTCCGAGTAATCTTTCGAGTTACATTCCCCATGCTATCATATTCATAGGAAATGATGCCTTTCGCTTTCTCCTCGGTTAACATATTTCCATTGGCATCATAAGTATACCGGATTTCTATTTTTTTTCCGGTGTTTTTTCCTTTGTCTGTAATGCGAACGGTATTTCCGGAAGCATCCTTCTCCTCCTCGGACACCTGATTCAGCGCATTCGTAATCTTCGTAATTGTATTTCCATCTTCCCCCGGAATATCATACGAAGCACGAGTAATAGATATGTCTGAAGCCTCCGATGTATCCGAGGTATTTATCGTCTTTGTTGTTCTTCCATTTACATCATATCGATACTCTGTTTTATGCCCCGACGGATCTATCTCTTTGCGAATGTTTCCAAGGGAGTCATACTCATATTTCAATACCGAAGTATCCTCTCGAACAAAATATGCTTTTTTCTCTTCATCATATCCCGGTGCGATAATATTCGCCGTATTTTCACCGTACTTATCGTAATTCGCAAGCACCGTAATGCCGGTTCCAATTCCTGCATTTTGTTCTTCATCCTTCCCCAGAGAATACACCTCCGTGATATTTCCGTCTCGGTTATACCGAAAGGATGTTACAATTCCCTTATTGAAGGTTTTTACAATGTTTCCTGCCTTATCCTGACAGCTGATGGAAGTGACTACACCCTCTTCATTCACTTCGGTTGTGACAAGTGCGTTCTTGATTGGCTCATTTCCACTTTCAAAGTAGCGGTCGATATCTTCTACCGTATACACATACTTCCAAGACATGTGCTCTGTATCTTTTCGAACTTCTTTTTTAGTCACCCTGTCCATGCAGTCATACTGATAAGTCGTCACACGACCTTCTCGATCTGTCTCTTTTGTAAGATTTCCATTGGCATCGTATTCCTGACTTTCGGACACTGAGCTTTTTTCTTTGCACCAGTTTTCAAAAGCCTGAAGCCGTTCAGACGCAGATTCCTTTTCCGAAATATCCACATCACACTTCTCGAGATAATACAATGTCATAGTTTCACGATTCAACACGTCATAACGATGTTCCGTTACATAATTTTCTCCGTTTCTTTCAAATCGCACCTTTCCATATTCATCATTAATTGTGTCATAGGAAGAAGAGGTATCCCCTTCTGAACTTTCCTTTTCTTGGAGCTCTTCACCGACAGCGTCATAAGTATACGTTGTTTTCTCACCCTTTGTTCCGTCTTTCAAATACTCTTGTTCTTCCCGAAGTTGACCGTCTGCGTCATATTGGAATGAAATGCTTTCTCCTGTGGTTTCATCTTCTGCTCGCAGAATGTTTCCGTTGTCATCATACGTAAAGCGTTCTTCACTATTCGTTCCATCTTTAGCAATGGTCTGTATTCGGGTTGGATTCCCTGCATTTGCAGCAGACTTGTCACCGTATTCATATTTCGTAACGTTTCCTTCTTCATCTGTTTCCTGAGTTACGTTTCCCTTTGTGGAGCTAACTTTAGAAGCAATGGTATTGCCATCCGGAATCCGATCATATTGAATCTCTCTGGTGGTTTCAGCAGTTCCGTTTTGAATAACCCCCGATTCATCAATCCGGTAGGTACAAGAAGTTCCGGTTGTTTCAATTTCAAGACCCAAAGAGTACTTGGATTCTACTTCACCGCCTTCAATATCTCGGCTCCAAATAACATTTCCATCTGCGTTAAAACGATATTCGGAAGATCCAATTTCTTTCGGCACGTTAAGCAAACCGGCACGATAGCTGGTTTGTTCCATAGAATCGTATAGAAGCACATCATTTTCTTCCTCTGATTTCATATATGCAAATTTTTCTCGATCTCCATTTGGATAAGTTACCATTCGGCATCGGCCCGGATTTACCGAATCCATATCGTATTCTATGCTTGATTTGTTTCCATTTGCATCTTGGATTCCCGTTAACAGTGTGTCGCCGAAAGTATATTGATACTTTGTTTCTATTTTCTCTGAATCTTTCGAATCTTTCTTGTACAATATGCTATTTACCAAGACTTTGTCTTCGTTATACTCATACTTCACCGTTTGACCGCCCGGAAGTTCTACACTCTGAATCAGTTCGCTTTCTAATTCCGCTTGACTATCCTTATAGTGAAATATAATTCGGCTCTTTCCGGTTGCCTCCGTTTCCTTCCCGCTGCTTCCTGTGTTCGGATTCTCAACCGACTTCAATTTTCCAACCGAATCGTACTCATAGAACACTTTGTTTCCATTGGAATCCCGAAATTCTTTCAGCTGACTGCTTCCATTGAATACATACGTATCCCCTTCTAAAGTCTCTATCTCGTAGGTTGTTTCTCCATTTTTCTCTATTTTCTTCAATTGGATGTACACACCCATCGGGCTCTGATAATGCGTAATTCCATCCTCAGAATCTGTGGCATTTTCAATAGACCGGAATGTATAGATGGTCCCGGAACCATCTTTGAATAACATGCCCGTTTCATCTCCATATCGGTCATAGGTCGATAACAGAGTCGGCGAAAAACTAAAATCCCAACCATACCCCAATGCTGTCATTCCGGTAGCCATGCTGTTATAGGTTCTTTCCATGGATAAATCCAGGACTTTGCCTTTTACATTGGCATCCGTCTCCTGATACACAAGGTTTCCGGTACTTTGTTCAACATATCCGTCTCCCATACCGATATCTACACTGGAGTAACCCAAATAATCTTTTTTACCCAGTCTTTTTGCATATTCGTTCATCGCAGGAAGTTTTACCCAGTCTTCATCAAACCCGCTCTTTCGAACATGTTTTCCTTGATTATGCACTGCACGTACACGGTAATACAAGTCTGCATCTCGGATTTTCCGCATTCTTGCACGGGTGCCCTCATGATCATTCATATTGTTTCCCGCATCTACTACGGCATAATTGTCACACCAGTAGTGTTCTTTTACCTGACTTTGAACACATTCTGTCTCGTTCTCATCAAAATCCGGTGATGTACTTCTCTCAATTTCATAGCTGACATTCTCCGCATCTTTATCCGTTTCCCAAGCTATTTTCACCTTTGAATTAAGAGATGGAATTGCCGTAACATTCTTCGGTGTATAGTCTCCCATCATGTCGACGATACATTCGTCTCCTTGAGAAAATCTACCAATTAGCTGCCAGCTTCCACTCTCTTCAAGTGACTTCCGGTTACCCTCAGAATCCCGGGCAAACAGTTCAATTTTTCCAATATTCGCCTCCTCACTGTTTCTTAGGGTATCCAATAGAATTTCTTGGCCCGGTATAATCTCCTGTTCTTTCGCTCCATTGTAAGACAAATAGTAATGGTTTTCCGAATCCTTTTCCACATCCAGGCTCAGTGCCAAAAGTTCCGGCGTATCTGTAATCGACGAAGTAATTTCTTTCTCTGCAGAGGAAAGGAGTTCGTATTTTAGGGTAGTTACACCGTATAGAACACCATCTGTCCTGTTATCATATACGACTAATGAATGCTTGGATCCTTCCGGATAGATTTCTGGATTGCTGCAATCGATTCCATTTGATCCATCCACTTGCTTTCCATCGACATACCAAATTGGATTTTCCGGCACATAGGTTTCTCCTTCCTTTTTCAACAGAAATCTCGTTTTTTCTGCTGAAATGGTCAGCTCATTCTTTCCGGATTTATCAATTTCAAAATCCGCAGGAACTTCCTGCGCATCCGTCTTTTCGACCGTTATATACCTCGTTTCTTTATTCCCGGCACAGTCTTCTCCTTGAATACGAAGGGTATACGTCTGATTCGGTGGATATGCAGTTTCGTCACTTAAATCGAGCATTCCAAGATATGGACCTACATTTGTAGCACCATCATTCAGCGTCTCCGTTTTCTGAACTTGAAAAGCCGCTTTGTCCGTCGTTTCCCCGTTTGCTACTGCCAGCGTATATTTCTTCAACTTCTTATCTTTTATGATACCGCGAACAAACAGCATTCCGAATACAACAGATTTCTCTGTAGGCGAAACCAGTTCGATTTCCGGATCCGTATTATCTATAGTATACGTCAAGGTCCGTTCTTTTCCCGGATTTCCTTTTGCATCCAGACTTCTAACACAAATTGTATATTCTCCATCAGGGAGATCTGTGGTTTGAATCGAAGTAGTCCCTTCTTTCTGTGCTGTTTCTTCTTCCGCAAAAGTCTCATAATCGGAATCTGATACGGTTTCACCCTTACTAATAAGGGCATACTGTAAGGCTGAAATTTTCTTAACCGTTGCATCGCCCGATGGATAATTCCATTCTAGATTTAGGTTGCTTTCAGAAGTTCCGATTTCTTTATCCACCGATATTTTCGGTGCTTTTACCGGATTCGAAATGTGAATCACTCGCTGTGCAGTCTCACTTTTGTTTCCCGCCTTGTCGGTAGCAGTAACCTGAATCGTATATTCTCCATCTTCATATTCCGTACTGTTGAAATTAATAATCTCTTTGGATTCAGACAGAACGCGGTCCACGTCCTTTCCAATTAGTCGAACTTCTAAGTTGGAAAGGTCCCCTTGATTCTCCGGCTGATCAGCAATCGTCAAGGCAACCTGGACCATACCTGATACTTCTTCGTCATCTGCTGGAGACACTACTGTGACCTCCGGTTTCTGATTATCCATATTGAGGGATACTGTCTGCTCCCGATAACCGGAATCTTCATCATCTGCATAGAATCTCCAGTGAACCTCATACTCCCCGTCTTCCAGCGATTCGATGTCAAAATCTTTTTCGATACTATAGTGCTTCACTACCTTCAGATACTCTTCATCAGAAAGAATATTTTTCTCCTCGTATCCTGCTATTACCGTTCCATCTTTCTTTGTAATTTCCACTGTTATTTTTCTAAGGTTTCCATCGTATGTCACCTTCCATGATGTATCCGTATGATGTTTTCCTTTCGAAATCCAAGGATTCTTCTTCAGTGAACTATTGAAGTCCTCCTTTCCGACAAATTCCGGAAGATTCAAAGGCTTCACGGTAAATGTTTCCGACTTTCCTTCCACACTCCGATTTCCGGTTAAATCTTCATTTGTTGCCTTTGCGTACACATCTATCCCGGACTCCACATTTTTAAAAGTCGCTGTACTATCTGAATGTGATAAGGATACAGTTTCTCCAATTTTTTCATTGTTGTCCGCATTGTACAAAGTTACTTCAGTTTTCGCAATCCCAGAAGGATAATAGGTCGGATAATCTTTTCCCTTCTGCACAGCAACTTCCACTTTCGCGTTTTCTGATGTTGCTTCCATTCGGGAAGATTGAAGTTTGCCCAGTATCGGTGCATCGGGAGACGTACTGTCCACATAAAACAATGCCAGCGTTCCGTCCCCGGTATTCCCCACTTTGTCTTTTCCACGAATAACAACCGCATACTTTCCTTCGGCTAATCCGGAAGTATCCAGCGAATAAGAACCACTTTTGCCAGAACCACTGATATCTTTGTATGCAAACACCTTGCCATTCGCATTGGCTAAAGCGTAGGTATTATTCTGCTGACTGTACTTTACTAATTTGACCTGCGCATTGGCAAATACGTTGCTTTCCAGGCCGCTCCACTTCACTGTAATGTTCTTGGTTCCCTTTGGTATTGCATTTCGATCCACCGATACGGTTGGCTTGCTTGGAACTGCTGGTGAAGGTACGGTATAATTTACGGTCAGTTTCGGCCGTTTGCTGGCAGTTCCATACCGCCCTCCATAGAATTCACAGAATGTTGCGGAAGAACTGCTCTCCGATGTGGCTCTAAGAAGCATTCCATAATTCTTGTAACTTCCCTTCGCCCATCCCTGCACCAGAGAAGTGACGTTCAATGTATGACTTGCGGTTCCTCCGGTTAATTTCGCCGTTGCCACCGCTGTTCCGTTATATGAAGGTTGACTACTGTATTTTATTTTTCCCAAGTCCCAACTTCCGGTAACTCGGTAAACTCCTACCGTAGGATATGGTTTGGTGTTATTCCGCTCATTTAGTTTTAATGTTGCACTAGAAATATATGCTTTGGAAATCTTAGACTGTAGATTCGGAAATTTTACATAAGTTCTGCAAACACCATCTTTGGGTCCATATCCAATGCACATCTTAATAATTCCACTGCTGTAATAATTTGAATTTGCATGTTTGCTGAGTACATATACATCCTTAATTGTTGCAGAATCGTTCAGTGTTATTGTAGGATCTATAGTAACGGGATATACCCTGTTATCATCTTTCAAATAGTCTTCTGATACAGTTAATGTCACTTCATAAATTCCTTTATCAGAATCTATGACCGTATAGTCATACTCGGCATCCTCACTAAATCCTTGGTTCTCACTATCCGAAGCATCTGTCATAAACGGTTCCGACAGCACCCCTTTTACTTTCTTCGTTTCATTATCTCGAATCAGAATTGCACGATGTTCTTTTTCAAGGTACCTTCCTCTGCACTGTAAGACGAACCGAAATTGATTCACTTCCGGTTTCTTCTTTAAAACGATATTTTCTTTCAGCCCGAAATCCGTTGGAAAATATTCATACTGGACTGCAGCATCTCCTCCCACATACCTAATGCCGGTGGTTTCTTCCTGCGTTTTATAATACAGATTCTCTGTTTTCTCTTGGATTGTTTTATCCATTTCCAAGGTCGTGTTCTCTTCCTTTCCAACTGGGTAAAAAGAAACTTTATTTCTCTTTTCCTCTAGTTGTACCGGATTTTCTTTCGTAATAGTCTCTGGGAGAGTGATATCGGCAAAACCATTCTGGTTCCTATATACTGTTTTTCCCTCTTCATCTGTTTTCTTAATGGAGTTGTCAATATCCTCAAGTTCACCATTTTCATCTTGCGTACGCACATCTGCTTGATAGACATCCATACTTCGGGTTCCATCGGGATTCTTGAAAATCGTGTAATCGGTTCCTTTTTCCAAAACTTCGGATTTTGACAAATCGTTTGGAAGAGTTTCAGAAGACTCTTTCGTATCAGTTGCATTCGTATCACCATAGGCGAACCACTCTGCGGAACTGAACAAAATTTCAAAAGTAAGAATAAAAATTAAAAAAAATGAAATAGACTTTAATCTTCTGGAATAGGCATGTGTCATCGTGGAGTCTCCATTCGGGCTTCAGGGGCTATGTCTTTCTACTCCAAGTTTATCATATGTACACATTTCTATACAAGGGTCCAAATTTGATTATCGTCTTTCTTCGTGAAAAAGAAACGGGAGCACCACATATTCGTGTGATACTCCCTGTTATCGCATACTTCCTTAGCGCCGGTACAGTCTGAATTACTTTCCCAGCACTTCAATGGCTTCCTTCCGGTCCTCTGCCTTGAATACGGCCGATCCGGCTACAAGGATGTCGGTGCCGACGGATTTCAGCTCTTCGCAGTTCTGAAGGTTTACTCCGCCATCCACTTCGATGACGAACTTGTATCCGTTTGCCTTCCGGATTTCATCCAGGCGGCGAATTTTGTCCAGTGCTCTCGGAATGAATTTCTGTCCGCCAAAACCCGGGTTCACGGACATAATCAGAATCATGTCCACTTTGTCCAGCACATCCTCCACCATCACGATAGGGGTGGCCGGATTCAGGGCAACGCCGGCATTCACTCCGGTGCTGTGAATGTGCTGAATCGTCCGGTCCAGATGACGGCAAGCCTCCTGATGAACGGTAATGAATTCCGTGTTCGGTGTCACGAAGTCCTCGATGTACCGGTCCGGATCCTCGATCATCAGATGGACATCATATGGAATGGTTGCCACATTATTCAAACTTTTCATCACCCCTGCGCCAAAGCTGATGTTCGGAACGAAGGCGCCGTCCATAACGTCCACATGGATGTAATCTGCGCCGAATTCACATATTTCCTGTACATCCGCTCCCAGTTTGGAAAAATCTGCCGATAGAATTGATGGTGCTACTTTTGCCATTTCTGAACCTCTTCATACATTTTTAAATAACTGTCGTATCTCGTCCGGCAGATTTCGCCCTCTGCCAGGGCTTCCTTCACGCCGCATGCCGGCTCGTTAATGTGCACGCAATCGCCGTAGCGGCAATGAGCTCCGGGTTCCCGGAATTCCGGAAAGAAGTTTCGAAGCTCCCGAGGATCCATCTCCGGCAAATCCAGAGACGTAAATCCCGGCGTGTCGTACACATAGGTTGCGTGATCCAGTGGAAAAATTTCCACGTGCCGCGTGGTGTGCTTTCCCCGGCCGGTCTTCTCACTGAGGTTTCCGGTCTGCGCATCCGCATCCGCAATCAATGCGTTCAGCAATGTGGATTTGCCCACGCCCGACGGTCCCGCCAGAGCCACGCTCTGTCCCGCAACGGCCTTGCGAAGGTCGTCCACGCCCTCTCCGGTGACGCTGCTGATGGGATATACGGGATACACCTCCCGGTACATATTCTCCAGCTCTCGCATCCGCTCTTCCGATGCCAAATCCGCTTTTGTAAAAACAAGAATCGGCCGAATCCCGGTAATCTCGCAGTACACCGTCAACTTGTCCACCGCTAGGGGAATCATCTCCGGCGTTTCTGCCGAAGAGACGATGACCAGCGTGTCCAAATTGGATACCGGCGGACGCTTCAGAATATTCCGGCGCGGGAGTACTTTTGTGATAATGCACTCCCCGTCTTCCGCACGAATTTCATATTCCACCTCGTCTCCCACATAGATGGTATCCTTCTTTCGGCGCTTCAGATTTCCCCGAGCATTTCCTTGAATGATTTCTTTTCCGTCGGAGACGTAATAGAAGCCCCCGATTCCTTTTACTACTTTTCCAATCATATGCTAATCGTCCACCGAATTGCTGCCGTTATCGTCACTGTCGGTATTCGACGGCTTCTTGTTCGGCTTCTTCTTGTCGTTGGTCTTCGGTGCGCCCTTGCTGACCTCGATGTCAATCTTGGTACCCTTGTTCAGCTCGGTATTTGCCGCATACTGCTGCCACATTACGTAGCCGCTGCCGTATGCATTGCTTTCTTCATAGGTTACCTTGCCCACCTTGAAGCCCGCACTTCGAAGCGCCTGCTTCGCCTCGGTGAGGGTTCGTCCGGTAATGGACGGCACGGTGGACTTCTGAACGCCCTTTCCGTCGCTGACCACGATGTTCACCTGAGTCCCGTGATCGGCTTCCTCGCCGCCGTTCGGATCCTGGGAAATGATGGTGCCTGCCGCTTCCGTGGAAGTCTGCTGTTTAATCGTACCCAGCTCGTAATCCGAAGACTTCAGCATCTCTTCCGCTTCGCTTTCATTGTGGCCCACCAGATTCGGCACCGTTCCGGCCTGCGGTCCCTTGCTCACATGAACGGTGATGGAAGATCCCTTCTTCGCTTTCGAACCGGACTCCGGATCCTGCTCCGCAATCTGGCCCTTGGAGTAGTCGTTGGAGTAGACCTCCTTACCCTCCTTCAGCTTAAAGCCGGCCGCTTCCACTTCCTTCTTGGCTTGTTTTACCGTCATTCCGTAGAGGTCCGGAACTTCCTTCTGACCGGAGAAAAGGCCGTTGAATCCGGCAACCGCAACGCCCAGGCCCACTGCCAGTACCGCGGCTACCGCAATCAGGATGCGGCGCTTCTTCTGCGCTTTGGTCAGCTTCTTCTTCGGTTTTTTCTTCTTCTTTCGGGATTTCCGGTCGTAGGACTCATCGTCGTCCTCATCCTCGTAATCCTCGTCCTCGTCGGTCTGACCCTTCCGGCTCTGTTCCACCTGTTCCGAAGCTTCGTTAAAAATAGAATTTCCTACCATACGGGTGACGAATTCAATATTGTTCAGCTCTTCGATCAGCTCGTCCGCACTGCTGTAGCGGTTCGTCTGGAATTTGCTGGTAGCCTTCAGCACGCACTGTTCCAGTGCCGGCGGAATACCATCCACCAGCTGGCTCGGCGGTGTGATTTCCTCGTTGATGTGCTTGAGGGCAATGGTTACCGGATTATCTCCGTCAAACGGAACCTGTCCCGTGAGCATCTCGTACATAACGATTCCCAAGGAATAGATATCCGAACGCTCGTCCACGTAATTTCCCCGCGCCTGTTCCGGCGAGAAATAGTGAACCGAACCGATGATTTTGCTTCCGGTGGACATGGTGGCATCGTTCACCGCTTTGGCGATTCCGAAATCCGCCAGCTTCACGATTCCATCCGTCGTAACCATGATATTGTGCGGCTTTACATCGCGGTGAATGATTTTGTTCCGGTGCGCCACCCGAAGTGCCGCCGCCACCTGTTTGGTGATCTCGATGACACGGCGATAATCCATCGGTGCTTCTTTCGCGATAATCTCATTCAGGGTCTGGCCTTCTACCAGTTCCATCACGATGTAGTTGATATTTCCTTCTCTTCCTACATCGTATACCCCGACGATATTCTGATGAGCTAGTCCCGCTGCTGCCTGAGACTCCCGCTTGAAGTTCTCTACAAACGTCGGGTCCTTCGTAAATTCCGGCCGCAGAATCTTGATGGCGATAAATCGGTTCAGCAGTTTGTCCTTTGCCTTATACACAACGGCCATGCCGCCGTCTCCGATTTTCTCCAGCAGTTCATAGCGACCCGCCAGCAATCTGTTACTCATAATTGTCCTCCACCATACTTACACAAATAACCGAGATATTGTCGTTTCCACCGTTTGCATTGGCCCGATCCACCAATTCCTTGGCACAGGCCTTCATATCATCGGTAGAAGTCATTAATTCCAGAATTTCCTCTTCCGATACTTCGTCGTACAGCCCGTCGCTGCAGAGCAGAATTCGATCCGTGGGTTCAATATAAATATTGAAGCAGTCCGGATTGTTGTAGGAATTCGCTCCGATGGCTCGAGTGATTACGTTCTTCTTCCGATGGTGCTCCGCCTCGCTTCGGGTAATTGCACCCATCATAACCAGATCGTTCACATAGGTGTGATCCACCGTAATCTGATGAATTTCCTTTCCGTGAATGAAGTACACCCGGCTGTCTCCCACATTCGCGATGTAGAGAATCCGGTCTCGAACGTAGGCAAATACCAATGTGGTGGCCATTCCGGCACACTCCGGAACGGAATGAGCCATCTGCTTAATGGCTTCGTTCACGTAATCCACTGCATCCTCAAAGTACCGAAATATCCGGTCGGATCCTTCCAGCGCCTCAATGGGGTTGTTCTCAAAATATTCGCTCACGATATCCAGCGTCCTATTGCTGGCAATCTCTCCGGCCCGGTTTCCGCCCACGCCATCCGCCAGCATAAAAACATTATGCCGCGTCAGCACGCGAATCGCATCCTCGTTCTGGGTTCGCTTTTTTCCTTTGTCTGTATAATATCCTATTTCCATTATTTTCCCCGTCAATTTACTCCGGCTTCTCCAGTACGGTATAGAAAAAGCCAGTTTTATTATACGGTAAAATCAGCCTTTTTTCAATAACCCGACTGTCCGGCATGCTTTTTTGGAATGCCTCCACGACTTTTTCATTCTCTTCTTTATTAATTGTGCAGGTGGAATACATCACTCTTCCGCCCGGTTTTGCATATTTCCACGCGTTTTCCAGAATCCGGCGCTGAATCTTCACCAGACCGGCGTACTCTCCGGTATGATCTCGAAGCTTGATTTCCGGCTTCACCGGGATGGTTCCCAGCCCGGAACACGGCACGTCCGCCACCACCGCATCGTAGCAGCCTTCCAGCTCCGGATAGAATACGGTGGCATCCTTCACTGCGGTCTCCACGGAATGAAGGCCCAGTCGCTCCGCATTTCTCCGAATCAGCTCCGTCCGATGGGGATGAATATCCCAGGCTTCCACTGTGCCGCAGTCCCCCATCAACTCAGCGATTCCCGTGGTCTTCCCGCCGGGTGCCGCGCACATATCCAACACCTTAGATCCGGCTTTCGGCGCCAATGCCTGAATCGCCATCTGAGAGGAAATGCCCTGCACCGAATAGTGCCCCTTTCGGAACAAATCGTTCTGAATTAAGGCGCCCCCTTCCGTCAGAATGCCGTTATCGCACTCCGCCGAAGGCGTTCCCTCAATCTCCAGTTCCCGGAGCTGCTGCAGAAGCGTTTCTCGGTCCTGCTTCAGTGGATTGTTCCGAAGCGCTACGGGTACCGGCCGGTTAAAGGCATCCAGAATTCGGACCCCCTCTTCCGGTCCGTACTGATTCAGCATCAGCTTCACCAGATTCTCCTGACAGGAATACCGAACGGCCAAAGCGTGTCGGTCGCTTCCGCCCGGCAAATTCATTTTTTTACCGCCCCGAAGATAGCTTCGGAGGACGCCGTTGATAAAACCACGATTGGGTCTGTCCACGGCGCCGGCCAGCTCCACGATTTCGTTGACGCATACCGCATCCGGGATGCTGTCCACTTCGTTCAGGAGAAAAATTCCCATGCGAAGAAGAACCTTCGTCCGGCTTTTCATGCCCCGGAGTCCGTTCCGGCAAAGGCCGGCAATGACGTAATCCAGGGCCATGGAGCGACGAAGGATTTCTTTCACAACATAACGAACAAAGCCGGGAGAACAGTTTTTTCCGTCCTCCAGGGCTTCGTTCATCGCAATATTCGAATAGGCTTCCTGAGAATAAATCTTCCGAAGCGCATTATAACTCACTCGAAAATCTTGGTTCATCTATCTGTCATTACTTCCGCGGATCAGCAGGATCCGGATAAGAGATGCAACGGCGGTTGCCAGCGCGGCCACGTACGTCATCGCCGCAGCGTGAAGCACTTTGCGGCTTCCGCTGTAATCGAAATCGCTCACCATGCCGATGGAAGTCATCTGCTTCAGCGCCCGATTGCTGGCATTCAGTTCTACCGGCAGTGTTACCAGGTGGAACAGGATTACGAATACAAAGCACAGCGCTCCCAGATTGAACAGCAGGGAGCCGTACCGGCTGGAGGTGGAGAAAATCAATCCCAGCATGATCAGCGGCCAGGAGAAGGTGGACGTCAAGTTCACCAGCGGAACGATTCCGTTCCGAATCCGCACCGGTGCGTAATTGGTGGCATGTTGAATTGCGTGTCCCACCTCGTGACAGGCGATGCACATGGCCGCAATGGAATCCGTGTGGTATACCGCCTGAGACAGGTTTACCGAGTTGCTTCTCGGGTCGAAATAGTTATTCAAATCGTCGCCGCCGTTCAGGATGTTGATCGGCACGCCGGACAGCCCATTGGCATCCAGCATCATCCGGGCCGCTTGGGCACCGGTTAGGCGCCGGCTGTTCTCCACTTGAGAATATCTGGAATACGCCCGCTTGATTCTGCCCTGAACAATCATGGTAAAAATCATCGCCGGAATCAGTACAATCATCGAGCTGTAATATCCCATTCCTCCGTAGTACATAGTCTATTCTCCTTTCGTCAGCCGATCTCCCACGGACACGCCCGCGCCCCGCAGAAAATCTCCTGCACTCATTCGTTTCTTTCCCTGCAGCTGGACTTCCAGAATCCGAAGTTTACCCTTGCCGCAGTCCACCGTGAAGGATTTTTTGTCCACCGCGGAGATTACGCCCCCGTCGTGGGTACCTTCTTCTTCCGACACTTCCGCCCGGAAGATTTTAATCTGCTTCCCGTTAAGGAAACTGTACAGCGCCGGCCACGGGTCGTAGGCACGAATCTTTCGCTCCTCCGATACCGCATCCCCGCTGAAATCCGTCAGTCCGTCTTCCTTCCGAATCATGGATGCATAGGTATGTTCTTCCTCGTTCTGCGGAGTATAGACGGCCGTTCCCTTCACAATCTCCGGAATGGTCTTCACCAGAAGCTCCGCCCCCAGTACCGACAGTTTGTCCGCCAGTTCATGGATGGTCATGCCTTCGATGTTCATTTCCGCTTTGGAAATCATATCTCCCGTATCCAAGCCTTTGGCCATCTTCATGATGGTCACGCCGGTGGTCTTGTCCCCCTGAAGGATGGAATACTGCATCGGCGCCGCACCCCGATGTTTCGGGAGCAGGGATCCGTGCACGTTGATGCAGTCATATTTCGGTGCATTCAATACCCGTTCCGGAAGCAGCTGGCCGAAGGCCGCCACCACGATGAAATCCGGTTCCAGGGCTTCCAACTCCTGCATGAATTCTTCATCCTTGCGAATCTGCTGCGGCTGTGCCACCGGAAGTCCGTGCTGCAGCGCACATTCTTTTACCGGGGAGAAGGTGATTTTACCGCGATTTCCCCGGCGGTCCGGCTGGGTGACCACCATCGGAATCTCGTAGCCGCATTCAATCAGCTTTTCCAGTGAAGGCACCGCAAACTCCGGCGTTCCCATAAAAACAATTTTCATCTACCGCTCCTCTTCTTCCTGTTCCTTCAGGATTTCCGCATATTCTTCGTTGGTCATCACGTTGTCCGAACGGTCGGTGTAGAGAATTCCGTCCAGGTGATCGTATTCGTGACAGATGCAGGTAGCCGCAAAACCGTCAAAGACCAGATCCTGCATTTCGCCTTCCGCATCCAGTCCCTGAATGCGAACCTTCTCCGGACGAACCACGTGTCCGATGTATCCCGGCACGCTGAGGCAGCCCTCCATGGAGTCCTGCTCCCCTTCCTTCTCCAGAATTTCCGGATTGATGAACACGTAATTGTGTTCCGGATCCTCCAGTTCCGGACGGCACACGAACATCCGCTTCATGATTCCAATCTGAGGCGCCGCCAGGCCTACGCCGTCGGCTTCGATCATGGTGTCAATCATGTCACGGGTCACGGTCTGAATGTGCTTCGTCACCTCTTTCACCGGTTTGCATTTCTTTGCGAGGATCTCGTCCCCTTTCTCTACGATTTTACGAATAGCCATTGTTCCTCCTACACGATGCCATACGGATTGACATCAATTTCAATATATATTGTCGACTTCTGCTGAATCATCCAATCCCGATACCGCATGTACATCTGAATGAATCCACTGCGGGACCCTTTCGGTGCTTTGATCAGAAAGGTCACCCGCTTCCGTTCCGTATTCCCCCGGAGCACTTCCTCCCGAGGCCGATAAATCATGGATTTATCCGGCAGATTCTGCATATTTTCCAATTTCCCTTTAAAATCCTCCGCATACTCCATTGCGGTCCGATTCCCCGGTCGGTATTTTTCCCCTTCTGTAAAGGATACCGCAATTAAATCGGAGTATGGTGGATAATTCATGATATTTCGGTGGAGTAATTCCGACTCATAGAACCCGTCGTAATCCCCCTGAGCGGCAAAAGCGATGGCTTCCGCCTCCGGATTGTAGGTCTGAATCACCACCCGGCTGGATTCCGAACTCCGCCCCGCTCTTCCGGACACCTGGGTCACCAGCTGGTAGGTGCGCTCCGACGCCCGGTAATCCGGGATGTTCAGGGAAATGTCCGCATTCACGATGCCCACCAGCCCCACATTCCGAAAATCCAGACCTTTTGCCAGAATCTGAGTGCCGATGAGAATGTTCGTCCGTTGGTGCACAAAATCCGACATGGTGCGGTCGATTTCCTTCTGGTTCTTCGCCGTATCCAGGTCGAACCGCGCCACCTTGTATTCCGGAAACATCTCCTGCACCACTTCCTCCACCTTCTCGGTGCCCACGCCCCCGTACCGAATATGGGGGCTTCCGCATTCCGGACATTTCTTCGGCAGCGGAAATTTCTTCCCGCAGTAGTGACACACCGCCGCATTCTCTCGCTTGTGGTAGGTCAAGGAAATCCCGCAATCATCGCACTGATAGCGGTAGCCGCACTCCACGCACTGAATCTGAGGCGCATATCCCCGCCGGTTCAGGAACAGGATTACCTGCTCCCCCTTTTCCAGGCAGTACCGCATCTCCTCCTGCAGCCGCAGGCTGATCATCTCATTCCGACCCCGGACCACCTGTCCTCGAATGTCCTCGATTTCCACATCCGGCAGACGGCTTTTTCCCACCCGGTTCTTCAGTTCAATCAAGTGATAAATTCCGACGGATGCACGGTAAAAAGAAACCACGCTGGGCGTCGCGCTTCCGAGAACCACCGTGGCACCGAAAGTCCCCGCTCTCTTATATGCCACGTCCATGGTCTCGTATTTCGGGTTGTGGTCGGATTTGTAGGTGGATTCGTGTTCCTCATCGATGACCACCAATCCCAGATCCGTGACCGGCGCAAAAATCGCCGTCCGGGCACCCAGAATCACCTTGGCCGAACCCTCTCGAATCCGAAGCCAGTTCTCCAGCCGCTTCGAAGTGGTCAGCTTGCTGTGCAGGATGGCCACGTTCTCCGCACCGAAGCGATTCTGAAACCGCTTCTCCATCTGCATGGCCAGAGCGATTTCCGGCACCAGCACGATGGCACTTCTGCCTTGGGCCAGTGCATGCTCCACCGCATGCATGTAAACTTCCGTCTTCCCGCTTCCGGTCACTCCCTTCAGCAGAAACACGTTTTCCTTTCGACGATCCAGGGACTCGTTGATCTGCTTCACCGCAGATTCCTGTTCCTCCGTCAGCTCCCAGGGCTCTTCCCGGAGCGCCGGCGCCTTCACCAGCTTCTCCTTTTCCCTTTTTCCGCCCACGGTGAACATTTTGACCCCGTCGATATACTTGATGCCGTACCGCCGCCGCATCCAGATGGCGGTATCAATCATCTCTTCGGAAAGAGAGCGCCTCTTGTCCACAGATTCGATTTCCCGAATTTTGTTCTCCGGAAGATCGGTTTCCACACCGGTTTCGAATACGTACGCATCCACCGGCTTCTTTCTGTTACTGAACAGGGCGCTGACTTTATCACCTACCGCCACCGAATCCGGTGCGCGGTAGGTGAAGTAGGTATCTGTTAATTCACTTTTATTATCGATTACAACATTGATGTATTGCATTTCTTACAGTAGGAAAATATTGTGCTCTGCGCACTCCTCAATCATATCTTCCGGCCATACCGATGCCTGTACCTCTCCGATGTGCGCTTTCTGCAAGAAGAACATGCACAGACGGCTCTGACCGATTCCGCCGCCGATGGACAGCGGATACTTTCCGGTGATGACACCCTGATGGAATGGCTGCTCCAGACGGTCTTCCTTTCCGTCAATCTTCAGCTGGCGCTTCATGGATTCCGCATCTACACGGATTCCCATGGAAGAGATCTCAAACGCTCTGTCCAGGACATCGTTCCACACCAAAATATCACCGTTCAGTTCCCAATCGTCGTAGTCCGGTGCTCTTCCGTCGTGCTTCTCGCCGGAAGCCAGGACGCCGCCGATTCTCTTGATGAATACGGCACCGTATTCCTTGGTGATCAGGTCCTCCCGCTCCTTCGGGTTCTTGCCCGGATAACGATCTTCCAGATCCTGAGAATCGATGAATGTAATCTCGTTCGGAAGCTCAATCTGAATATCCCGATAGAGACGGTTTACATAGTCGCCCAGGTTCTTCAGTGCGTGATAAATCGTCACCACGGTTTCTTCCAGATATTCTTCATTCCGCTGTTCTCTGGTGATTACCTTCTCCCAGTCCCACTGGTCCACGTAAATGGAGTGGAGGTTGTCCAATTCCTCATCTCTCCGAATGGCGTTCATGTCGGTATAGATGCCGTGACCCGGCTCTACTTCATACTTGTACAAAGCCATTCTCTTCCACTTTGCCAGGGACTGCACGATTTCCACCTGGCGCTCGTTCATGTCCTTAATGGTGAAATCCACCCGGCGTTCTACACCGTTCAGCGTATCGTTGAAGCCCGTTTCCGGGAATACGAACAGCGGCGCGCTCACACGGCGAAGCTGCAGTCCATAGGCCAGCTCCTGCTGGAAGTAATCCTTAATCTTCTTGATGGCTCTCTGAGTCTCCTTCAGACCCAGAATCGGCTCATAGCCTTCCGGAATAATTACGTTACTCATAGTTGTTTTTCTCCTTGTCCCCTTCATAACCCTTTGGCATTAGCGTACCTTGCATAGTCGCATCCGCAGAATCGCTGGCGATACAGACCATACTTCTTTGAAAGTTCCACACTTCTGCCAAAACCGTTCTTCTTCTTAAAATCAATCGGCAGGTAACAGGTGCCCGACTCTGCGGCAAGTTCTTCTCCCGTCTTCGTGAGAAGGTCGTAGTTCTTGTGCGGGCTCACCGACATGGTGGATGTCCAATAATCTGCGTTTCTTGCTTTTGCCACACGAGCCGCCTCTTCATATCGGAGCCGGAAGCACTCTTCGCAGCGCCGCCCGCCTTCCGGTTCATCTTTCAGCATCGCCGTTCGCTCCAGATATTTCTCCGGTTCGTACCGTCCCTCCAGATAATGCACCAAAGTCCGGTCCTTGTACTCTTCATTAAAGAGACGGAGGAATTTCTCCAGATTCTCTTTTCGAAGATAATACTCTTCCGAATCCGTGATATTTGGATTATAATAGAACACGGTCACATCGTAGTCGAATGCGGTTCGCTCGACACAGGCTGTAGCACAGGGGCCGCAGCATGTGAGGAGAAGAAGCGTTGGTTTCTCTTCTGGCATGAATCTGTTTCCCTTTCAAATAATAAAAGTAATTATATCACGTTGCCCTTTGTGTAGCAACGATTTTGGAGGAAACATGCAAGGCGGAGAACGATATTTTTCTATAAGCAATTATTTCAAACAAACCTTTGGCGAAAAAACCATCAAGCTCTCTCTGGATGCGGGATTCACCTGCCCCAACCGGGACGGAACCCTGGGCACCGGGGGCTGCGCCTTCTGCTCTTCTTCCGGTTCCGGCGAGTTCGCCTCGTCCATCTCCGAGCAGATTGAACTCCTCAGCGAGAAATGGCCCCATGCCCGGCACATCGCCTACTTCCAGAACCACACCAACACCTACGCACCGGTGCCGGTTCTTCGAAAATACTATTACGATGCTCTTTCGGATTCCCGAATTGACGGCATCGCCATCGCCACCCGGCCGGACTGCCTGGGCGAAGACGTGCTGGATCTGCTGGAAGAGATCAACCGGGAGCACTTCCTCTGGGTGGAACTGGGCCTTCAGACCATTCACCCAAAAACATCCGAAGCCATGGGCATCGGTTACTCCCTGGACACTTTCCACGAGGCGATTACCGAACTCCACCGGCGGGGCATCCGAACGGTGGTTCACGTCATCCTGGGGCTTCCGGGGGAAAGCCGGCAGGACATGTTCGATACCGTGTCCTACGTGGCCCGGGTCCACCCCTTCGGCATCAAGCTTCACATGCTGAACATCGTCCGAGGCTCCCGTCTGTACGACATGATGCCGGACTACGTTCCTTTCCGATCCATCGAAGAATACTGCGAGCTGGTGGTGGACCTCCTGGAAATCATTCCGGAAGACATCACGGTGCACCGACTCACCGCCGACACCCAGCGCGGCCTTCTGGTGGCGCCGGAATGGAGCTACCGAAAGCGCACCATTCTGAATCGAATTAACCTGCGTCTCAAAGAACGGGATACCCGCCAAGGGGCTAAATGCGGCGCGCACAATCAATAATTCACTCACAAAAATAGGTTCGGCTCCCCGGAAACGTCCGGAGAATCGAACCTGTTTTTTTATTTCGGCAACTTCGTGGAAGACGGCATACTCTTGTACACCGGAATCTCGAATACCAGCTTCTCGCCGGTGAGGCCGTAGGCTTTGTAGGCCTTTGCCATGGACTTGGATTCCGTGTACGGTGCCGTGATGTTGGTCATGTACTGATGGGTGCCCGCCCGCAGCCATCCGTTCTTCACGTTGAACCGCTGGTAGTAGCTGGTGTTCTGCCCCCGGTTGATGTAATCCTTTGACAGCACCTGGGCGCCGCCGTACACCGCCTTCTTGCGGGAGGTCCAGCCCTTCCGATAGGCGTACTTCATACCTTTCATCACCGGATTGGATCCCGAGGAAGCGCCGATGTTGTACGGATTGTACACCGTCTTTCCCTTCATCCGGTATCCCCGAATGGCGATGCTTCCGCCGCCGGTTTCCTGCCGAGCCCGAGATGCCAGGAAAATCGGGCTCACCTTGTACTTCTTTCCGGCGCTCACGAACAGAGACGGTGAGAATCCCCGCTTCGGCAGCTCCGTTCCGCTGAGGACTTTGTTCACCGTGCCCGTGTTCTGATAAGAATGGTAATTCAAGGACAGGTACATGTAGATGTTCCGGTCGTTCAGGAAATGCCGGGGATCCATGTAGTAGGACACCACCTTTTTGCTCGCGTTGAACCAGGTGGAGCCGTCCTTGGCGATATACTTTCCGTTCCGGTAGCTCTTCCGCCCCTTGTCCCGATAGGATTTCGGGTAGGATTTGTAGATCAGGGAGACCCCGTCCCGGGTTTCCCTGAACAGCACCGTGCTGTAGCTCAGGTTGACCTTCTTCGCCCGAAAAATCCAATTCGGATGCTCGTTATGAAGTTTCTTCAAAGATTTCCGATAGGATGCCGGGAACCCCTGAGACTTCAGGTAAGCGTCGTAATCGGAGGTGCTCACCTTCGTCAAGGAATCCGCGATGACATAGCGGTACTTTCCGTTCACCGGAACCTTATCCCACCATGTCTTGGCCCCCTTGTACCGAGACCGAAGGCGCACGGACACCACCGCCCCCTTGGACAATTTTCCCTTTGCCTTCATGGATGTTTTAGGTCCGATTCGAGCAGGCACTTTACGGGAAGCTCGGCCCAGCACCGCCTGATAGCGGATGCCGTCCACCCGCTTGGCCAGTACGTATCCCTTCTTTTTTCCTACGCCGATGCGGTACCAATGGTACCGGGAATCCGTCCGGGTTCGATGGGTATAGACCTCGTAATAAACGGTAATTTTCGTATTGTTCCGAAGGGTTCGGATTTTTTTCGATGAGGTGGATGCCTTTTCCCGCAGCACCGTCCCCGCCTTCGCATTGATGGAAGCGGTGGCATTTCCCGGTTTTGCTTTTATCGCGGCATGTGAAAAACTCGTTCCCGCCATCCACAGGCAAAGGAACATCATGCCGATTACCATCATTCGAATTCCACCCCCGCATTCTGCGAATCGCCGCACGCCTGTCTCCTTCCTCGAACTAGTCGTCTGCCGACAACCTTCCGTCGTTGTAATGCTTTCGGCACAGAGAGGCGTACATGTCGTTGCCGCCGATCGCGATCTGATCTCCCTGCTTGATAATCTTTCCATCCTGAATTCGGGCCACCATGGTGGCTTTCCGACCGCACCAGCAGATGGTCTTAATCTCTTCAATCTTGTCTGCATACACCAGGAAATAGTAGGACCCTTCGAACAGCTCATTCTTAAAATCATTTTTCAGTCCGTAGGCCAGTACCGGCACGTCGAAGCTGTCCACGATTTCCGCCAGTTCCTGCACATGATGCTTCCGGAAAAACTGGCATTCGTCCACCAGCACGCAGTCAATCTGATGCCGCATATTCTTCTCGATGAACAGCGTCATGATATTCGTATCGTCATCCACCGTGTAGGCCTTGTGGCTCAGTCCCACCCGGGAGGTCACCATATCCCGCTCGTAGCGGTCGTCCACCTCCGGAACCAGGCACATCACCCGCTTGCCCAGCTCCTCGTAGTTGTTGGCCACCTTGATGATTTCCAGGGACTTTCCCGCATTCATCGTACTATATCGATAATACAGCTGTGCCATTTCGCTCTCCTTATCACAATTATTATCCAAATATTTTACCACGAATGCGTCGGAATGGGAACTTTTACTTTAACGTAAAGGTGAGGTATACCACATTGTGTTCATCCGGACTGAAGCTTGCGGACATTTCGTGATCCGATTTCGGCAGCGCACCTGATTTCACGGTGCACAGGTTATCTTCCGTTGCCGGACGATTCGAAATACCAAAGAGGGCATCCGAATCGGATGTGAGCGCAGCAATTTCTCCAGTCTCGGAATTCCTGTCATTGCTTTCGGCGGCGTACAGCATGGCAGGCTGTCCTTTCAGATTGTTCAGGATTTCCGGCAAAGTGCCCCCTCCGGTTTTCCGGAAATCGTTCCATTGAACCGATGCACAGACTTCGGTCTTGCCTGCTTTCGCCTTCAGTTCTGTCATGGCTTCGCTCATCTGCTCTGGAGTGACGTAGGTGCGAAGAACGCCTTCTTCCTTCCGGGTTCCGCTTTCGCTTGCGACCAGCATACCGGTCTTCATCTGCGGATTGGATTCCAGCGCCTTGTTCACTTTCGTGGCAATGGTTACGGTTCCGGCCCCGGCATCCACTTTCGGTGCTGAAACCACCGTCCCGTTCCACTTGCTCATGCCGCCTCGCTGAACGATAATCCGTTCTTCCGGAATTCCGTAATCCTTCATCAAGGTTTCTTTTGCATTGTTGGAGTACCGGGTTCCGCTGTAACAGATAATTGCGAAGATGGCGTTCGGATTCTTTTCCACCACCTCTTTGAAGTTATCTTTTCGGGCTTCCGGGTTCAGAATCGCATTGTACGCATTATCGTAGTCGTCCCCTTTCCGGCACGGTGTGGACCACGCACCCGGCGCATGGGCTAAATCGTATTGCTCCGTTGCCCGAGCGTCCAGAACCGTGTACAGCTTCGGTCCGTCTATGTCCTCCTGCAGCTGTTCTCCGCTGATATCATTGTGGAATACGTAGCTTCCGGTGGCGTAATATCCGGTAACATAATTCGGGTAAGTTTGCTTCCAGGAGTCCATCCCCCATTTTCCGGATACGGCACCATCCTTTTCTGCCAGCACAAAAATACAATCCGGATTTACTCCGTTCTTCCGAAGGAGTTCGGCCGCATGACGTTCATATTGTTCGCCGTTCCCCACCAGAACGAAGTTTTGCTCCTTGCCAAAACGCTGCAGCGTCCTCTGAATGTTCTCGTTTCCGCTGTGTTCTTCCAGGGAGTTCGCATCCTGAAATTCCTTCGCAGCACTGCAGTTCACCGCAGTTGGAATGTGGCCGTTCTGGTATCCGTCCTCATCGCCGGTACCCGCGGTAAGGCGTACGTCCAGAATCAGCTGCGGGGCTTTCTTTCCATAATCCGCTTCCTTCCGCTTCAGATTCTGCCACACCCTCTTCGCGGACAGGGTTTGGAACGCCTCTACCTTGCAGGTCGCCTTCCGGCTCCCGCCTTTTTCTTGCGCCGCCACAGAAGCGCTGCCGGTACCCTTTACCGTCAGCTTACCGGATTTGCTCACCGAAACGATTGCCGGATTGGAAGATTTCCAGACCACGCCCCGATTGCAATATCCCTTCGGGCCCTTTAATGTCGCCTTTAGCGTCACGGCCTCCTTGTTCCCTAAAGTCACTTGCTTCCGATTCAGTTTCAAAGATGTGCTCTTCAAATCCTTTACCTTTACGGTAATGCTCTTCCGAATCCGGCGGTTTCTCTTAGATGTTGCGGTAATCCGCACGGTTCCCTTCTTCTTTCCGGTGACCACGCCTTTGCTGCTCACCACGGCAATCTTCTTGTTGCTGCTTTTCCAGCGAACGCTTCGGCTGGCTTTGGACGGCTTTGTCTTCTTCACGGACACCTTTGTCTTCCCGCCGATGTCCACCACCGTCGTCGTTGTCTTCAGATACAGTTTCTTCGGCGTTCTGCTTTTCGCCGAAACCGGAATGGCGGTACATAGAACCATCATCAAGGCCACGGCCAATGCCGTCACCATCTTCCTTCTTCTCGAGTCTCTGTCTCTCATCACCCACCTCCTTCAAAAAGCAAAAAGCGGGAATGCTTCTGCACCCCCGCCTAGATAATCATTTATGATACTACTTCCAAGTATCCATTCCACCCTGCAGGCAGATGATTCTGCTTTCGTCTACACCGTTCTTTACCATGGTGTTCCGAGCTTCATTAGCTTTGGCGTTACCGGAATAGCATACCAGTACGTAGAGACCGTTCTTGTTGTCGTTTACGGCCTTCATTACGGCAGTTTCATCGCCGGACGGAGTGGATACCGCGTTGGAGATGTGATCTTTATCAAAGTCATCTTTTGCTCTTACGTCCATAACAGTGAATACCTTCTGACCGTCCACATCGGCCTTCAGGTTCTCCGGTGTGATTCCGTTTGCGAAGTTGAATCCCTTGGAAGAAGTGTGCTTTGCCACAACGTAGCTTGCATATTTTGCATTCCAGGCCTTCATGCCGCCGGCATTGGACTGCTGAGAATCGTCTCCGCCCAGAGTCTGGATGTTCGCATTCTTGATACCGTTGTTCATCAGAAGTCCGGTTGCTACCTTGGCATATCTGTTGCCGTAGTAGCAGATAACGATGTACTTCTTATCCTTGCCGTACTTATCCACAGCAGCCTTTACGTTTGCTGCTGCAGCGTCCTTGGAGCTGTACTTGTTGTCAATGTAGTATCCTACGTCTGCGGAAACCGCACCGGCAATGTGACCGTTATCATAGTCTGCAGCCTTTCTGGCATCCAGAATTACGTAGGAAGAATCCTTCATCTTGCTGAATGTTGTGTCGGCGTTGGTGTAGTTGTAGTGATCCAACGCTTCACCGGCACTTCTCCATGCACCCATACCACCGGTCAGGATGGAAATGTTGGAAACCTTTACGCCATTCTTAACCAGAACTTCTGTCGCAGCTTTCGCATATCTGTTACCGGAATAGCAGATGATGATGTACTTTTTATCTGCACCTTTCTGCTCTACAACGCTCTTGATATTGTTGTCAGAGTCGGCCTTGCTGATAGTACCGGATACGTATCCGTCCATGTCTGCAGATACCGCTCCGTCAATGTGTGCATCCTTGTAGTCGTCTGCTTTTCTTGCATCAAGAATAACAGTTTTGTCGTCAGACTGAGCTGCCTTCACAGCATCTACATCTGCGTAGTTGTAAGCAACTACTACTTCATATCCGGCAGCTTTCCATGCCTTCATTCCACCCTCGGAAGACTTTCTGGCCTTGTCTCCACCCAGTGTGAAGATGTTGTCATTGCTTACGCCTAAGCTTCTAAGCTCGGCAGAAGCAGCCTGTGCATATCTGTTGCCGGAGTAGCAGATTACTGCATACTTCTTGTTCTTTCCATACTTGTCAACGACAGCCTTAACGTTTGCCTTAGACTGTGCTTTTGTAATGGACTTACCAACAAATCCATCCATGTCTGCGGATACTGCACCGTCAATATGTCCTTCTGCAAAATCTGCAGCTTTTCTTGCATCCAAGATAACGTAATTAGCTGCATTGTCCTTCAGAGTCTTAGCAGAAATATAGTTATCTGTCTGTGCAGTATATGTAATGGTTACAGTCGTACCCTTTGCCGGCATGTTCTGTGGAACGAATGGTTCTGCCCCTGTCTTGAACTCGTTAGTAACAACGCCTGCGTAGCAGGATGTGTTGCAAGTCAGGCATCCGGATCCAGCGTTGTGGTTATTTGCAACGTTGGAATAAATCATGCTGAAATTATCGTTATCTTTTGCACCCTTCAGTGTTTCAACCATTTTGATGGTCTGATTTCCATTCTGAATGTTGATATCGAACTTAGTGTAGTTCTTGTTACCAATACCGGACTGTGCCAGTTCATCAATAGTCTTGTTGCCAGCCTGTGCAACTTTTGCATCCGTCTTGAAATTTGAATTTGTATTCCAAGTCTTTGCAGAAATCTTACCGAGAGCTGCATTCAGCTCTGCCGGGGTTGCATCGGTTACAAAATAAGATGTTTTTGCTGCACCGCCGTTCTTATATACAACGTAGTGCATGCTCTTTGCGTCTGCATTATTTACAGTAGCAGTTACTGAAACGGACTTATTCGCTTTGTCTACTTTAATTCCGGATACGGTTACTGCACATGTAGCCTTCTTGCTGCCACCCTTCTCGGTTGCAGTAATAGTAGCCTTACCTGCCTTCTTTGCAGTTACAATACCCTTGCTGGTTACAGTTGCAACAGAAGTATTGGAAGACTTCCAGGTAACGCCCTGGTTGTAGAATCCTGCGGATCCCTTAACGGTTGCCTTCAGTGTAGTCTTATCGTTCGGGAAAAGAATTGCAGACTTCTTGCTCATGGTTACGGACTTGGCCTTCAGATTTGTTACTTTAATCTTGATGGTCTTCTTAACCTTCTTTCTCTTCTTGGAAGTTGCGGTAATCTTTACAGTTCCCTTCTTCTTTCCGGTTACGTAGCCGGATTTGGAAACGGTGGCAACCTTCTTGTTGCTGCTCTTCCATTTAACGGACTTGCTTGCCTTGGAAGGTTTTGTTTTATAAACAGATACCTTTACTTTACCCTTGATATCCACTGTGGTAGAAGTGGCCTTGAGGTAAATCTTCTTCGGCTTCTTTGTTGCCGCATTTGCGGTAACTGATGCCATCGCCATGGACAGTGCCACGCACAGTGCCAACATGACTGTGAACATTTTCTTCGAACGTTTCATGTTCAAATTCCTCCTTCGTTCATCAATACTTTAGAATTAATTGAAGGGTCTCCCCCCTTTTGCGGCATTCCAAAAGCGGAAGCCGTACGCTGTAATTATAACTATTTTTCATTGAAAAATAAATTATAGTCCGGTTGTTTTTGTGAAGTATAGTAACAATCTATATTCTGCTGTCTTTTTATTGATATTTTCTATACTTCCTTGTGCTTTGCCACCCACACCTGACGGATCAGAGTAACCAGAATCGCCAGTGCGAAGAGGCACAGCAGTCCGATAAAGAGCTTCTGCGCTCCGCCGGTGAGCATTCCGCCCACATAGGAATATACGATGCAGGCCGGCAGCTGGCCGAGGCCGGTTGCCAACATGAATCCGCCGAAATCCATTGCGGTCAGACCTGCCGCATAGCTGACGATATCAAAGGAAATAAACGGCAGCAGACGGGCAATCAGAATGCATTTTTTGCCATATTTATCAAAGAATTTCTCGATGGACAGAAGTGCGCCCTTCGTGCATAGCTTTTCCACCACGTCTCTTCCCAGGATTCGGGCAATATAGAAGCATACTGCGGCACCCAGCATAGAGGACGCCCAAGACAGGATGCATCCCTGCCACCATCCAAAGAGGTTCGCATTGGTCAACGTAATGAAGAATGCCGGCAGCGGTGCTGCGATGGACTGGAATACCATCAGGAAGGCGGACACCAGCATCGCCCATTTTCCGTACTTCGCAATGAAGTTTCTCATCTGATCGAAGTCGCCGGACTTGAACATGGCAACCACGCTGTTAATCCAAGCATGTACCGACGGCACTGCAAAATAGATTACAACGCAGGCGATGAGAAGTCCCACCAGGACGATTTTTCCGGTATGCTTCTTCTTTGGAGCATTCACTTCTTTATCGTTCATCTTTCTATTCCTCCTAAACTCATAAAACAATCATACAGACTAATTGTAACGCTCTTTACAAAAATAACAAATAGGAATCGACTTTATTTTCGGTGTAGAACTATTGATTATACCAATATCTCGCCCATGCATACCGAAAACGGAAAAAAACGGCATGCAATGCATACCGTTCGTGGTGCCCAGACTCGGAATCGAACCAAGGACACAGGGATTTTCAGTCCCTTGCTCTACCAACTGAGCTATCTGGGCATATTACCTTATTCAATAAATGGTGGGCCATCAGGGACTTGAACCCGGGACCTGCCGGTTATGAGCCGGATGCTCTGACCAACTGAGCTAATGGCCCATATGTTGTGTAAATGGTCGGGGTGGCAGGATTTGAACCCGCGGCCCACTGGTCCCAAACCAGTTGCGCTACCAAGCTGCGCTACACCCCGAAATTTAGTACAGTCCTTAGTGAATTGGCAGGGGCAGTAGGATTCGAACCCACGGCACGTGGTTTTGGAGACCACTGCTCTACCAACTGAGCTATACCCCTAAAAATATGGCGGAGAAGATGGGATTCGAACCCATGCGGCCCTAATACGAACCCTAACGGTTTAGCAAACCGTCCTCTTCAGCCTCTTGAGTACTTCTCCAGATCATGTGCATTCTTGGCGGAGAGGGTGGGATTCGAACCCACGGTCCCTTTCAGAATCACTGGTTTTCAAGACCAGCTCCTTAAACCACTCGGACACCTCTCCGGATGTTTTAAGAGTAATGGTGACCCATCGGAGACTCGAACTCCGGACACCTTGATTAAAAGTCAAGTGCTCTACCACCTGAGCTAATGGGTC
>ERZ1031347.173-NODE-173-length-31118-cov-35.888646_pt1 | contig 31118 bp, 29 predicted proteins | sample MGYA00517106_ERZ1031347 | MGnify/ENA primary metagenome ERZ1031347 (study PRJEB33719, sample SAMN04261392) | wastewater metagenome | biome: periurban shantytown; feature: human; material: feces | host: Homo sapiens | place: Peru: Lima | collected 2012-07-19 ...
AGTTTCAGTTTTCAGCGTGTAAGAGAAGGAAGATCGGCAAAGTACAACCCCAAACGCAATGACAACTTAATGAGGTAACTGCCACATGTGAGGCGCCCAGGGCATTGCTGTCTCGATTTTGAGCACGATGCCTTCCGCCTTGCATGGGCCGTTCCATCCCGCCCCTGCAGCAACCGCCTCACGGGCTCATTGAAAACCGCATAGCACCCCAACGTCAGCACATCACCCACGGCAAGCACATCACTTACGACAACCAACACATCAACAAACAGCACGAACATCAACCGATTGGAGAAGCTATGACAAACCACCACGCTGAAGACGGCGATAAGAAAAGCATTCTGGATGCCCGCATTGAGCGAGCATATGCAAACGAATATGACGCCGCCTTTGCCGCCGCGACCGTCAAGAACTACGCGTCGCTACCGCTCGCGACGATCTTGGCCGACCACCCTCAACTGCTGAAGCGCTGCACAAAGATCATGGGCGACCCCGACATTCGCAAGCTGACAGACCCCTATGCCCCAAAACGCGACAACGATTCGTACGTTCTTACCGTAGGCTGCCTAGCCCATATGCTTACGGCGCTCGACACGAAACTCAAGCTCGAATGGGAACCCGACGAGCGTCATGAACTCGAAAGCAAGCGGAACACCCTGCGCACCGCACTGTTCCTTCCGTTGGACGGCCTCAAGCGCTGCAACGTCGAGCTCAATGCACAGGCGCGGCAAAAGCCCGGGACCACGGGGCAGAAAACTCCAAGACCCCATGCGGCCATCGTCGACCGCAACCGATATAACCGCATGACCGCGCACTTTTCCGCCGAGGGAGCAACCATAAGGACACTAATCGACCTGCTGTGCCTCCTGAGCGTCAACGAGCTATTTGAGGGCTATCTCGCCCTTGTTCCCGCGACGGCACCCAAGTCGGTAGCAAAGATCATCGAGACCTGCAGACGCCAGTTTGAGCGCCATCGCAATGGCAGCGAGATGAACGCCAGCATCGCGCAGTACTACACGGCCCATTACAAAAAAGACGGATGTGCCCCTGTCGAGCATCAGCTGCGGCTCGCCTATACCACGCCCGTCGCAACGCTCCATCGCTTTGGAGCCCTTGACGCTTGCGAGCCGCACGGACAGGCAGCCCGCCCCACAACCGAGCTCGATCTCAGGCTCGGACGAACCCTGTAGCTCACCAGCCCCTGCGCGGGCTATAACCCTATTCCACAACACAACCAACAGAAAGGAGTCCCCATGGACACCAATCATTCCCCCATCATCAGCCCCCTCACCATGCGTGAATCCGCCCGAGGTATCACGCTCACCAGCATTTACGATGAGATGCTCGCCCGTCGCGAGCTCTCCGTCATGGGAAACATCGAAACCCCGATGGCCCACGACCTATGCCAGCAGATCCGCCTGCTCGATGCCACCAACCCCAGCCGCCCCATCACCATATTTGTCGCCAGCGCCGGCGGAAGCGTGCGATCGGGTCTTGCGATCTATGACGCTATGCGCCTCGCATCGTGCCCCATCCGCACCGTCTGCCTGGAATTCGCCGCGTCCATGGGCGCCGTGATCTTTATGGGCGGCGACGATCGCCGTATGGCGCCCCATGCAGAGCTCATGATTCACGACCCGCTGATCCCCCAGGGGGCAGGCGGCTCGGCACTTGCGCTGCAGGAAACCAGCCGGCGTCTCATGCAGACCCGCAAGACCCTCACGCAAATCCTCTCGGACCGCAGCGGCCTCACGCCCAAGCGCATCCAGTCCCTCACTGCAAAAGACACCTACCTTTCGGCCGAGCGCGCCGTCGAGCTCGGCTTTGCCCACGAAATCCTCTCGACCACCAAGGAGGTCGCCCATGTCTAACCTCGCCAGCCGCCTCGCCGCATCTGAGTTCGCATCGTCCACCATCCTCGCCAAAGATCGAACGCTTTCCTGCGACACCCGCCAAACGGGACTCAACAACAACGCACTTGTGATCGGCCCCTCGGGAGCCGGCAAGACCCGAAACGTCCTCAAGCCCAACCTGCTGCAAATGAACGCAAGCTACATCGTGCTCGACACCAAAGGCACGCTCTGTCGCGAAGTGGGACCCGTGCTGGCAGCCCACGGTTACCGCGTGCAATGTCTCAACTTCGCCGACCTCAACACCGTCCCGGCCCTTGCGCCCGGCATCGAGCGCTGCGGCTACAACCCCCTGAGGCACATTCGCCGCAAGGCGGACGGCAGGCCCAACCAGCAGGACATCCTCTCGGTGGCAAAGGCCATCTGCCCCATCGAGGACAACAACCAGCCTTTTTGGGATCATGCGGCGGCAAACCTGCTGTCGTGTCTTATCGCCTACGTCACCGAACAGCTAGCCGCCGACGAGCAGACGATCAGCTCGGTCATCAAGCTGATCGAGCACCTGCAGGACGGTGCCACGGGTCGACTGTTTGACGACCTGATCACGACCGACCCCCAAAGCTATGCCCTCTCGCTATGGCGGCGCTACGCCATTACGCAAAATGCCGAGCGCATGCACGCGAGCATCGTCGGCATCCTTGCCGAAAAGGTCATGTGTCTGGGATTCGACGGTGCGGCACAGCTCTATCGTGAGTGCCATCAGGTGGACTTCGCTTCCATGGGACACACCCCCTGCGCCCTGTTTGTAACCGTGAGCGATATTGACCGCAATCTCGATCCGCTGACCGGCCTCTTTATTTCGCAGGCGTTTATGGGCCTCATTCGTGAGGCCGATAGGCAGCCCGATGGCAGCCTGCCCGTGCCCGTGCGCTTTATGCTCGATGACTTCGCAAATCTGCAGATCCCCCAGATCGACAACGTGCTCTCGATTATCCGAAGCCGCAACATCTGGGCAACGCTGCTGCTGCAGTCGACCAACCAGCTCGATGCGCTCTATGGCGAGGCACGCGCACGCTCCATCATGGGCAACTGCGACACGCATCTGGTGCTGGCGTTCCAGGATCCCGAGAGTGCCCGGGTGTTTTCCGACCGCGCCGACGCGCTGCCCAGCACGCTCATGGCGACGCCGATCGATCGCTCATGGCTCTTTGTACGCGGTCGCACTCCCGAACAGGTCGAGCGCTTTAGGCTCGAAGACCATCCGCTCTACGGGGAGCTGCCCGAGGCTCAGCGAGGCCATGCGGAGGCCGAGATCTAGGCGCAGGGTTCTCGCAGCGCGCGGCGCCCCGGCAATGTTCCACAAAGGCCGTGCGCCCCGGGACCACGGCAAAGCAAAGGGGCCCGCATCCGATAGGATACGGGCCCCTGACTATAAGGCGCGATGCGTTAACAGCAGCGACTACTTGCGGTGAGCGCGGTAGAACTCGATGAGCGCCTGGGTCGAAGCGTCCTGCTCGGCCTTGGCGGCGTCGTCGTGGAAGGCCGGGGTAATCTGCTTGGCAAGCTGCTTGCCCAGCTCGACGCCCCACTGGTCGTAGGAGTCGATGCCCCAGACCGTGCCCTCGACAAACGTGATGTGCTCGTACAGGGCGATGAGCTCGCCGAGCGCGAACGGGGTCAGCGTGTCGCCAAAGATCGAGGTCGTCGGGCGGTTGCCCTCAAAGCAGCGGGCCGGGACGATCTGCTCGGGCGTGCCCTCGGCACGAACCTCGTCGGCCGTCTTGCCAAAGGCGAGCGCCTTGGTCTGGGCCAGGAAGTTGCCCAGGAACAGCTCGTGGACATCCTGGCCGCTGTCGGTCGCAGGGTTGGCAGTATTGGCGAAGGCGATGAAATCGGCCGGAACCACCACGGTGCCCTGGTGCAGCAGCTGGTAGAAGGCATGCTGGCCGTTGGTACCGGGCTCGCCCCAGAAGATCTCACCGGTGTCGGAGGTCACGGTGCTGCCGTCCCAGCGAACATGCTTGCCGTTGGACTCCATGGTGAGCTGCTGCAGGTAGGCCGGGAAACGGTGCAGGTACTGGCAGTACGGAAGCACGGCATGGCTCTTGGAACCGAAGAAGTTGACGTACCAGACGTTGAGCAGGCCCATCAGCGCGACGGCATTATTCTCGAGCGGGGTATTGCAGAAGTACTCGTCGATAGCGTGGAAGCCCTCGAGGAACTGCTGGAAGCGCTCGGGGCCGAGCACGACGATCAGCGACAGACCCACGGCGGAGTCAACGGAATAGCGGCCGCCGACCCAGTTCCAGAAGCCGAAGGCGTTGGCGGGGTCGATGCCGAAGGCCTCAACCTTGTCGAGTGCGGTGGAGACAGCGACGAAGTGCTTTGCCACGGCCTCGGCGTTCTGCTCATCGGAGCCATCGATGGCACCCTGAGCCTTGAGCTGCTCGAGCATCCAGGTCTTGACCTCGCGGGCGTTGGTGAGGGTCTCGAGCGTGGTGAAGGTCTTGGAGACGATGATTACGAGCGTGGTCTCGGGATCAAGGCCCTTGAGCTTCTCTGCCTGATCGTTGGGGTCGATGTTGGAGATATAGCGGCAGTCGATACCGGCGTCGGCGTAGGGACGCAGGGCCTCGTAGGCCATGACCGGGCCCAGATCGGAGCCGCCGATGCCGATAGACACCAGGTGCTCGATCTTCTTGCCGGTAACACCCTTCCACTCACCGGAGCGCACGCGCTCGGCGAAGGCATACATGCGGTCGAGAACCTCGTGCACGTCGGCGACGACGTCCTGGCCGTCGACGATGAGCTGGCCCTTCTCGCTTGCCGGACGGCGAAGCGCGGTGTGCAGAACAGCGCGGTCCTCGGTGGTGTTGATGTGCTCGCCGGAGAACATGGCATCGCGGCGCTCCTCGAGTTTCACCTCGCGGGCAAGATCGCACAGCAGCTTGACGGTCTCATCGGTCACCAGGTTCTTGGACAGGTCGAAGTGCAGGTCACCGGCGTCAAAGCTCAGCTTGTTCACGCGCTCGGCATCGGCGGCGAACCAGGCCTTGAGGTCGATACCTTCGGCCTCGAGCTTCTCCTGATGGGCCTCGAGTGCCTTCCAAGCGGCGGTCGACGTAGCATCGATAGGTGCGGCAACAGTTGCCATAGAGTCCTCCTCAGCATACGGGCGCACGCCTCCATGCGCCCGGACATTCAGATGTCACTATTCTAGCGCAGGTCAAGACTATAATCAGCGAGCGTTACCAATCGGCCCCCAAACGGCAACCGACCAAAAAGGGACAGGTTTATTTTGGCAGGTCAAACACTTTACCAACTAAAAATAACCCATCCCTTTATGCCAAATACTAGGCCGCGGCGCACACGCTGCCGAGCAACTCACGCAGAGGAGACCCGATGCCCTCCAGCAGTTCGGGCGCGATGATGGCAAAAACGGGAACCTCGCCGGCACCCACGACGGCAGGCACCTTGCCCTCCGAGACAATACATCCATAAGGCACAAAGCCGTCTTCGCCGGCATCGAGCGCCGCCATGCGACGGGCGAGTTCGCGCGCAAAGCCGGCAGTATCGGCATCGCCAATCGCCAAGACAAAGTCCACGCCTTCGTCGGTCGCCAGGGCCACGGCTTCGTCGATCAGCTCGTCTCCCCCGTCGCCCTCAACCAAGCCGCAGCGGAAAAGCACGCGCTCGAGCAGAGCTCGATCAAGCGAGCCGAGTGCCGCCGAGACAAGCTCATCGCACGTATGCTTTTCACCGCCCAGCACGACCAGCGCCTTGGTGCCACCGTAGTGAGCTACCAATCGTCCGCACCAGCGAGCCACGTCTCCATCCGCAACAAGGCGCGTCGGCATACCAAACCCATAATTGACCATCTTTCCCACAACCCTTCCGTGCGTATAGGCGGTATCAATCGTTAGACCCATGCTACGAAGCGAGGTTTTCCGAGCTGTTTCGCACTCTTTAGAGCTGCGTTAAAACCCCGATGCAACCGCACGACCATACCTACCAAAACAAACCAGTCCTTTTTGGCAGGTTTTGACGATGTCCGGACGAGCGGGTATTATCGAACAAGTATTCGATAAGAACATGTGTTTGACGGGAGGACGCGTGGGACACGAGCGTCACACCTATATCTGCATCGACCTCAAGACGTTCTACGCCAGCGTCGAGTGCGTCGACCGCGGGCTCAACCCGCTCACCACCAACCTGGTCGTTGCCGACGAATCGCGCGGGCGCACGACCATCTGCCTTGCCATCACACAGGCCATGAAGGACCTCGGGATACACAACCGCTGCCGCCTGTTCGAGATTCCCGACGGCATCGACTACATCAAGGCCGTACCGCGCATGCAGCACTACATGGAGGTGTCGGCGCAAATCTACGGTATCTATCTGGAATACGTGAGCCCGCAAGACATTCACGTCTATTCAATCGACGAATGCTTTATCGACGTGACACCCTATCTGGACCTCTATCACACCGATGCGGAAGGGTTCGCCTGCACGCTGCGCGACGAGGTCCTCGGGCGCACCGGCATCACGGCGACGGTCGGCATCGGCCCCAACCTATTCCAGGCCAAGGTAGCGCTCGACATTACCGCCAAGCACGTACCCAGCCGCATTGGCATGCTCGACGACGAGACCTTTCGCAAGGAGATCTGGCCCCACCGTCCCATCACCGACATCTGGGGCATCGGGCCCGGCGTGGCGACCCGACTCGAAAAATACGGCGTCTACGATTTGATGGGCGTCGCGGCGCTCGACGAAAACCTGCTCTACGACGAGCTCGGCGTCAATGCCGAGTATCTTATCGACCACGCCTTTGGGCGCGAGCCGACAACTATCGCCGATATTCAGGCCTATCGCCCGCAGGCAACCTCAACAACCACGGGGCAAGTGCTCTCGAAAGGCTATGCCTATGAGCAAGCCTACACCGTGTTGCGCGAGATGGTCGACAACGCCGTGTTGGACTTGATCGATAAGCACGTGGTGTGCGACAGCATCTCGCTCTTTGTAGGCTACGCGAGCGAGCGCGCCGACATACGCCGCCTCGACGCCAGCGGCACAGCGAAATATGTGGACGGATGCGGGCATTTGCGTTCGAGCACGTCGAGCATCGAGCCCACCGCAACCGCCGGCCCCGAGCTCGCACCCCGTGCGCCCAAGCCCGTCCAGCGCAATGACGAACGGCGCCGCCTGGTGCGCGAAGCGCAGGCAATCGACGGCATCTTTGTGGGAGAGCACGGCGGCAAACCGCGTGGTGGCTATGCTGCGCTGTTCGCACATTCCAATGCATCCCGCAAGCTGCCCGAACGTACCAATTCGTTTAAGAAGATCATGGGCTATTTCGATGAGCTCTGGGCGCAGACTGTCGATCCCAAACGACCGGTCAAGCGCATTAACCTGGGATTTGGCAACCTCATGCCCGAGGAATTTGCCACTATCGACCTGTTCAGCGATGTTAAGGCCGATGAGCGCGAGCGCGACCTGGCGCGCGCCGTCCTGGCCGTGAAGGGCAAGTACGGCAAGAACGCGCTCGTCAAGGGATTAAGCTTCACCGCCGGCGCCACCGCACGCGAACGCAACGATCAGGTAGGAGGACATCGTGCCTAAGTCCCAACAACAGCCGATGCGGCCACCGACGCCTTTTGAACGTCTAGCGGACCCCGAGGGAAGACGTCGATCCGCCGACCCCAAGCTCACCGCCAACGGCGCCGTCCGCGCCGGCCGTGCCGCGCAGTTTATGCCCTTTGCCGCCCTCACGGGATACTACGAGCTCGTGCGCAAACAAGAGATCACTGTTGAGCCCAAATGCGAACTCACGGAAGAAAAAGCCCTCGAGCTTTCGAAAAAGCTCGAGGGCCTCAAACGCGGCGACCTGGTGCGCGTCACCTATTACGATATGTACGGCTATCGTAGCCGCACGGGCATTCTCGACGAAGTGTTACCCGCATTCAAGCTGCTCAAACTCAGGGATATCGCCATCAACTTCGACGATATCCAAGGCATCGAGCTGCGTGGTCGAGCCTAGCAACGAGAACGCTTGCGCAAGACGAGAGCAATGCCAAGCACTGCGGCAGCTGCAACCAGCAATCCCAAGACCAGCGTGAGGGTCGAGTCGCCAGCGTGAGGCAGCGAGCCGTCCTTCGGAGTCTTCTTAGTGGTCGTCGAAACGGTCGTCGCGGTGCTGCTCGACTGGTCGTTGCCGCCCGTCTGGCTGCCACCAGGCTGATTGCCGCCACCCGGCTGCGAAGGATCGGTGGGTTTCGTCGGATCCGGAGTACCGGGATCAATCGGATTCTCCGAATTCTCCTTGCGCTGGATCCAAACCTGGCAACCATAGAACGGGTTGGCGGTACCAAGGCACAGACCCTGGTTGGTCACCGCAAAGGTGCGCAGACCATGGTTATACGGATCGTTAAAGCCGTTAGTCGTCAGCGTCGTAAAGTTCACGCCATCCTCGGTCACATACATATCAAAGCCGCGCTCGGCATCGCGCAGGTAGTACATGCACGTAAGGACACTCTGCAACTTCTTGAGGTTCTCCGCACTCAGCAGTTTATCGAATGCATCCTGAATATCACCCGGCAGCTCGGTGCCATAGGCATCCTCGTACTGCTGCTTCAGGCTCTCATAGCTATCGAGCATATCCTGATACTGGTCGGCAAAGGACTTGAAGTACGCGATCTCGCCATCGATCTTCTGGACATAAGCGGCGTCGTCCTCAACGTCCTGGGACATCGTCGCGGCCTGATCGCAAAGGTCGCCCGCGGCATCCTCCAGCGCATCGCTCAGGTCGCCGAAGCCCTTAGCGACCTCGGTCTTCTCGTCATCGGCCTCGACGGCCTCGTCTGAATCATCGTCCTCGACGGCCTCGTTTGAATCATCGTTCGCAGGCGTGTTCACGGGAACGATGGGCTTGTCAGGAGATTTCTTGTCGAGCAGGTGATCGAGCAGGTCCCTAAGACGCTGAACCTGAGAGTTCCACTCCTCGGGCGTCATATCGATAATGTCGCCATTGGAGAACTGGCCGATCGGCTCAAGCAGGCTCGCGGTATCAAAGGTACCGATATACAGCTTGCCGTCGAACTTCTGCATGCGCCAAATGTACTGGTTCTCGTTTCGGCCAAAGCCCGAAGTCAGGCCGGAAATACCGCCCTCGGGGAACATGTCGGTGCGATCGCCAACGACGAGCTCCATGTTCTCGTCCTTGTCCATGCGATAGATGTTGACCGACTGCTCAAGATTGGCATTCACAAACGAGCAGTCAACGCCGCCCATGCTGCTCTTGTCGCTCTCGTCAGAATTGGACTTATTAAAGAGAATGCGCTCGAGGGCGATCTCCTCGTCGTTATATTCACCGATATAGAGGTAGTCATTGTAGACGATGAGGTTGGCAGCACCAGAACGGGTGCGGGCAGGATCGATGCCAAAGCAATACTTTGCACCGTCCGCCTCCTGGTCGCCGACAATCGGAGTCCACGTATAGCTGCCATCGGCGTTCTTGTCGCCACGGACCATGGCAAACGACTGCATGGAATTATCATCGGGGGCATTCTCGGGCGTACCGGTGCAGATGGTCGCATAGAGATGGCCATTGTACGAGACCATATCCCAAATGGCGCCGCCGTAGATGCTGTCCTGATAGCGAATCGCCGGATAGTTAAACAGCGTATCCGAGTTGGCAATCTCGGTGAAGCTCTCCTGGCCCTTCGAGGGGTCAGACGACGTCAGGATTGTCGACACAAACTTACCGGCTGCGTCTTTACCCACGTTGCTGATGACGAGCTGGCCATCATGGACGCACATACCGCGGATACCGGTTGAGATGCCCTGCTTGTAGGCAGCGCCGTAATCCTGCATGCTCGAAAGACCCTGATAGACGACCTTGTACTCATCCGTCTTAGGATCGATCTCATATACAGCAGGCAGACCGCTTTTGCCGCCATTGGTCCTAACGCTGCCGCAGAAATAGAGTTTGCCCTTATAGCTCACGGCATTGCGGAACAAAGGAGCGACGCCGTTGAGCGAATCAGAGAGCAGCAGCTTGGTCTCACCGGTCTTGGTATTGATCTTGACCAAGATGCCGCCGCTGTCCTTGTCGGCCGTGCCGTCCTCCTTCTTCTGTCCATAGAAGAAGGTGCCGTTAAACATGGCCTCCAGCGTCAGGCGCATGGTCTCGGCATCAAAGGAATCGCCCAGCGTGCCGTTCATGAGCGTCAGCGTGTTGCCCATCGCCGCATAGCAGGTGCCCACATAAAGCCAGTCACCATAGCTCGCAGCCGCCCAAGTGTAGCTCTGGCCGCGATCGCCTTCATTGTTGGCCGTGTTACCATCGGCGCCCGGAACGGCAACGGCACCGTTACCCTGGTAGTCGACGATGCCATCCGGCTGCGACGTTCCTACCGTAGGATGCGAGAGCTTCTCAAAGGAATACCCATTTCCCGCATTGTAGGTAACGGCACCCGAAGCATCTTCGGCGTGCGCCGGCAGCGGCGATACCAAGATAGCGGCAAGCGCTGCCACCAAGCCAAGTGTTCCCACTCGTCTCATAAGGCTATAACCTCCCCTGTCCTAAAGCCCAGCTTTAGCATTCTTCATTTCTGTCCACGGTTAATTGCAATCTGAGCACAGCAATAATCATCGTATAAATATACACCTGTAATTTTTTGGACGGGTTAATAGATGCTCGATTGGTAGCGAATTCCGCGCAAACCGTCACCAAACTCCACTTTTGCCGCATCTAAAGGTTATTTTTTGCGCAAACTTTTGGATGCCGATAGTCACAATGAGCAGGAGTCCGGTATCCACCGGAGAGGGCAACGCCTACATTTTCATAACGTAATAGCCCGCGCCCCTCACCGCCGTCTCGAGTGTGTCGCGATCAACCGGGAGCTTCGAGCGTACGCGTGCTGTGTGGTCCGCGTACGTTACCGTTGCCCACACGCCGTCCAGCGCATTGAGGGCATTGGCTACATTCTGAGCGCAGCCGTCACAGCTCATGCCGCCGATAAGCAGCTCATCGCAATAGGGGTAGTGAGACTCGACAGTGTCTGCCACCACAACCCTCTTGGCTTTCTTGCCGCTCGCACCATCGCTGCAGCAGCACTTTCCACGCGTCGAAGCGGCAATACGACGCAAGCCAAAGAACATGCCGATGGCGATCACAGCCAGCACGATGATATTTGCGGGATTGAGCAGGTCGCTCATGCGCTCCCCTTTCCAAGTAGTTTTATCTGGATACCCCCATGGGGTGTCCCCATCCTACTCCAAACTCGTGTCAGTTCGGTCAATTAGTTTCCCTATTCGAACTTTTTTGTTGACCGTGGCTTACTTTCGTGTATAAGTTATCCCAGGCTAACACGAAAGGACGGACCGCGGCGCCATGACTCGAACCATTGACATCCCAACGTTTCAGGCGGCGGTTGTTCGCAACTGCTCCCCCACGCTCGCGGGCATCAAACCGGCGTCGCTCTTTACCTATCCAGGCGTCTACGCCAATCATGACGGTACAAGCGCGACCACGCCAATCACAGATCGCCGAATACGCCTGCTCAACGTTATCGCCCAGTGCAATCACGAGCTTGATTCGCTCGGCATGCATCTGAGCGTTTTGGTCTGGAGACCCTGCGGAGCACTCGTATACGCATACCGGCCCAAAAGCCTCGCCACATGCTTCGCGGACCCGCGCGTCCAGACGGCGCTTGCCTCGGAAGGCTACGACACGAGCAATCTCTCGACGTGCCTCGTGCATCTGGCATCACGCATCACGCTCGCGAGCAATAACGCCGCGGAATGCGCCTGCGGCCAGACTCGATGCGCACTGGATCAGCAAGCCCGCTGCAACAACGACTGCACCTGTGAGTTCCCACACGAAATAGGCTACTTCCTGGGGTACCCCTACGACGACGTATACGAGTTCATCGCCCAACATGGCGAGAACTACAAGATCTTTGGAGCCTGGAAGGTCTATACGAATGTCGAGCAGGCGCTTGCGACGTTTGATGCGTACCGTGCCTGCACCCAACACCTCAACTTTATCTATCAGCAGGGCTGCAGCTTGGCGCAACTTGCCCAGGCGACCCGATAGAACGTACAAACCGCGGCCGCACGCCGCACAACCGAAAGGACTCAACATGAGCAAGATCGCCGTCGTCTATTGGAGCGGCACGGGCAACACCGAGGCCATGGCAAACCTCGTTGCCGAGGGCACCACGTCCGCGGGCGCCGAGGCCGAAGTCATCCCCTGCGCCGACTTCTCTGCCGACAGGGCCGCCGACTATGATGCCTTCGCCTTCGGTTGCCCCGCCATGGGCTCCGAGGAGCTTGAATGCGATGAGTTCCAACCGATGTGGGACGAAGTCAAGGAGACCCTCGGCGACAAGAAGGTCGTCCTCTTTGGCTCTTATTCGTGGGCCGAAGGCGAATGGATGGACAATTGGAAGGCGGACGCCGACGAGGCAGGCGTCAACGTGGTCGACTCCGTCATCTGTTACGACGCCCCCGACGATGAGGGCGAGGCGGCCTGCCGCGCCCTTGGAGCCGAGCTCGTCTAGCGGCAATGAGCTCCGCCCGTAACACGCTCTGCACCAAAACACATTCGCGTCCCAACAAAAACGGGAGCCGGATCACATCCGGCTCCCGTTTTCTGCTATGTCAGTCATATAAAGCGGCTACGAGATATTGCCCAGGAACGCCTTGGTGCGTTCGCTCTTGGGATGGTCGAAGACCTCGCTCGGCGTGCCGTCCTCCACGATAACGCCGCCGTCCATAAAGACGACGCGGTCGGCAACGTCGCGGGCAAAGCCCATCTCGTGCGTCACCACGATCATGGTCATACCGTCACGCGCAAGATCGCGCATAACACCCAATACATCGCGGACAAGCTCAGGATCGAGCGCCGACGTGGCCTCGTCAAAGAGCATCACGTGCGGATTCATCGACAGGGCGCGGGCGATGGCCACGCGCTGCTGCTGACCGCCCGAAAGCTGGCTCGGCATAAAATCGATGCGCTCGGCCAGACCGACCTTGGTGAGTTCCTCGACGGCGATCTTCTCGGCCTCTTCCTTGCTGCGCTTGAGCACCTTTTGTTGCGCAAGCATGACGTTCTTTTTGACCGACAGGTGCGGGAACAGATTGAACTGCTGAAACACCATGCCCAAGTGCGTACGCACCTTATTGAGGTCAACGCCCTTGGCGCAAACATCCACGCCCTCGACGACAATCGAACCACTCGTGGGCTCCTCGAGACGGTTAATGCAGCGAAGCATCGTTGATTTACCCGAGCCCGAGGGTCCCAGAACGACAACGACCTCGCCCTTGTGCACATCAAGATCGATGTCGCGCAGGACCACGTTATCGCCAAAGGCCTTCTGGAGATTCTTGATGCTGACGACGACCTCGTTCGAGTTATTGGTTTCGCTCATGATAGAACCTCCTTACAGACCAGCGATATGGTCGGCGGGCGTCGCTACAACCTGTCCGGCGCTCTTGGTGGGACGCTTCTTTTTGGTTTCGGCCGTACCCAGCAGCCTCGCCTCAAGACCGCTCACCAAGCGCGCAAGCGGCAGGGTAATGACCAGATAGAACAGGGCAGCAACCACATACGGCGTAATGGAGCCCGTCGTTGCCACGATGGTGCGGGCGTTCATGACGATCTCGACCACGCCCACGGCGGCAAGCAGCGACGTATCCTTGTAAAGCAGGATAAACTCGCTGGTCAACGTAGGCAGGACATTGCGGAACGTCTGCGGAATCATAACGTAGAGCAGTGTCTGGAAGGCATTCATGCCCAGCGATCGAGCAGCCTCGTTTTGACCCTTGGGGATCGATTGAATACCGGCACGGAAGATCTCGCACAGGTACGCAGACGAGTTCATGGCCATGACGATAACGCCCAAGACGTAGTCGTCAACCTTGACACCGGCAAGCGGCAGGCCAAAGAACGCAATGTAAATCTGCAGGAACGCCGGCGTGCCGCGGATGATATTCACATAGATGCCGGCAAGACAACGAAGGATGCGCGATTTGGATATGCGCATGAGCGACAGCGCAAAGCCAAAGGGAATGGCCAACGGAAATGCCACGAGCACGATCGAGAGCGACATAAGGAAGCCCTTGAAGACGATCGGCAGGCTCTGGACCAAAATCACCGGGTTCAGGAACAGGCGCAGGAACATATTGGAGTTCCAGGCCTCGACCCACGGCTGCTCCTTAAGATCGGCCAGGAAGTTATCGAATGCCGTCACGCCCTTAATCTCGACGGAAGGAATCTTGGAAATCTTCTTGGTCGAACCGTCGGCGAGCGTATAGGTACCGCTGAAGGCCTCATCGCCGCCCTCGACGGGGAAGGTCACGCCGTAGACCTCGACACGGAAAAAGCCGCCGGCAGGCGCCGTCTCGCCAAAGTCGATCTTGAGCGTCTGGCCGTCAGCCTTGCACGTGGGCTTCATGGGCGTACGATCCATGAGGTCCTCGCCCGAGAGCATCGTCAATCGCGTGTCATCGGTACCAAACGTCGTGCCGTCGACAAACGTCAGCGAAAGACCGCTCAGTTCCTCGTCGGCATCGGCCTGAACTTCCCAGGTGATGCGCGTCTCGGTACCGCCGACCACAGCGCTACCCGAACCGGTATTGGGTCGGGCGGTAATCTTTGCGGTCTCAAGCGCCTGGGCGGTCGTGGGCGCATATGCCCCCGCACACACCAGCGCGAGCGCCACGGCCATGACGCAGGCTAGCTTTTGGAGCAAGGCGGGCAGTGGAAAACGCTGCTCCGCGGCCCCTTTGTTCAGTCGAGACAAGGTGGCTCCTATCGTAGAAGTTGCCGGCAAAACGAGACGGAAATGCTCTCCGTCAAGAGAAGCGCAAAGGCCCTCTCCGCCAAAACGGAAAGGGCCTGCGCACAATCAAGTAGCTATTTTACTTGATGTTGTACTTAGCCATGAGGGCGTCGACGGTACCGTCGTCGGTCAGGTCCTTGATGGCCTGGTTGATGTCGTCCTTGAGCTTGGTGTTGCCCTGGTTGATGGCGATGGCGTACTCCTCGCCGGTGCTGATCTGCTTGATGGTCTGGCAGGTGTTGAACTGCTCGGCGGTCAGCTGGCTGGCAACGGAGCGGTTGGTGACTACGGCGTCGCCCTTATCGGACTGCAGGGCGCTGAAGCACTCGGTGGCGTCCTTGTAGGGGACGATCTTGGCCTTGGGGAAGTTCTCCTGGGCAAAGGCCTCGGCGGTCGAACCGGACTGGACGATGATGGTAGCGTCGGCGTTGTTGAGCTTCTCGCTGTAGTTGTCGGCCGTGATGTCGGTGTTATCGACCTTGGTCACGATAGCCTGATCGTCCATGTAGTAGGAATCGGAGAAAGTAACTTCCTTCTCACGCTCGGGCGTGTCGGTGATAGCCGCGATGGCGACGTCGTACTTAGCGCCCGAAGCGACACCGGGGACGAGCGTGTCGAAGTCATTGTTGACGTACTCGACATCCAGACCCAGCTTGTCGCCGATAGCCTTGATGAGCTCAAGGTCAAAGCCCTGATAATCGCCGTTGTCATCCTTGTACTCAAACGGAGCGTACTCGGCGGAGGTGCCGACGGTCAGCGTACCGTCCTTGACGAGCGCATACTCCTTGGAGCCGTCGACCTTCTCGACCTTAGCGTCGTCAGAGCTGCTGGAACCGGCATTGGAACCAGAGGTGGCGTTGGACGAGCCGCAGCCCGTCAGTGCGAGGGCGAGCGCCATGGCGCCCGTGGCGGCAAATGCGCCAAGCTTCTTGAGCTTCATAATCAGTCTCCTTCCGGTGACCCCGTTTGATTCAGAGGTCTGCAAAAACTGTTGGATATTATGCACCCGTAAATGCGAAACTGCAATTAGAAAACTGATTGAAACAAACCCATAACGTGAATGGAACACTCCACTTAGTGACAGTCATTACTGCTGCAATGACCTTAACAGTTTAATTTCAGCCGCATAACCTGCAAGTTCGTTCGGTGTCTCCAAAATGAATGGCAATGCGCGCAAGCGGCCATTCGATACAATATTCTGCATAACCTGCATACCGCCGCCAAACTCTTCACTACCCAGGTAGCCCTTGCCGATGCACTCGTGGCGATCCTTATGGGCACCGCAGGGGTTCTTGGAGTCATTGATATGCACGGCGCGCAGGCGCTCGATACCCACCACACGATCGAACTCGTCGAGCACACCGTCCAGATCATGGATGATGTCGTAGCCGGCGTCATTCACATGGCAGGTGTCCAGGCAAACGCCCAACTTGGCCGACAGCTCGGGGCGCTTGTCGGCAACACCCTCAATGATGAGCGCCAGTTCCTCAAAGCTGCGGCCCACCTCGGTACCCTTGCCGGCCATGGTCTCAAGCAGCACCGTCGTCTGCTGGCCCTCAAACATCACCTGACACAAGGTGTCAACGATCATTTGAATGCCAGCATCGGCACCCTGCCCCACATGCGCACCGGGATGGAAGTTGTAGTAGTTGCCGGGCAGCGCTTCCAGACGCTGTAAGTCCTCGGCCATTGCCTCCAAGGCAAACTCGCGCGCCCGCTCTTTGGCCGAGCAGGGGTTATAGGTATACGGGGCATGAGCCACGAGCGGGCCAAAGTCGTTTTGCTCCATAAGCTCGCGCAGGGCCGCCACGTCATCCATGTCAAGATCTTTCGCCTTGCCGCCGCGCGGGTTGCGCGTAAAGAATGCAAAGGTGTTGGCGCCAATGGATAGCGCCGTCTCCCCCATTGCCCGATAGCCCTTCGTCGTCGAAAGATGACACCCAATCGTCAGCATCTCCAGCTCCCCCTCATCAGTTGCGGTGAAATAGTTCCTGTTTGGCCCCTATTCTGCCGCAAACAGGAACTATTCCACCGCAACTTATAAAAGGGGCATCAGAGATGCAGGCCGGCAAGCACTATGGCTACGGGCGCCAGCGTCATGATCCCCTACGCGTCAGCGCCAAGTCCTAGAGGGCTAGACGGATTGCATCGATAATGCGCGCGCAGCGCTGTGTGGCGGCAAGGGGCATGACGGGGCTCTCGAGTTTCCCCGCCCGGATGAGCTGGGTCGCATGCTGGATTTCGCCGTAGAAATCATCGACCTCAAACGGGGCATTTATTTCGAGCATTCGTCCGTCGGAGTACTTCACATGGGCGAGCTCGGGGCGATGGAGGCGCTCGATTTCCAACGAACCCCGCTCGCAGGCAATCGTTAAGCGACTTTCATATGCTGCCTTGCCGTCACACACCATATGAATGGGTATACCGCCGACGCTCATATGGATCTCATCGGCCCAATCGACGCGGCCGCCCGATACGTCACGCCAGCGAACTTCACGGGGCGAAACCTCGCACGCGCCCGCGAGCAAATCCTCAAACCAACCGACCGCATAGCAGCCCATGTCATATAGACAGCCACCCTGCAACGGGTCGAGCAGATAACTCGAAGGGGGCTCACCATAATCGAGTTTTTGCACGCTTTCAATCGAGACGATACGGCCGAGCTCACCCGACGCAAGCAAGTCCTTCACGCGAGTGTGCATCGGGCAAAACCGGTTCTTCATCGCCTCCATAAACAGCACGCCGCGCTCGCGAGAGGTGGAGGCAATCGAGAGAGCCTCTTCCTCACTCAAAACGGCCGGCTTTTCGCACAGCACGGCCTTTCCGGCGCGCAGCGCGCGACAGGCCCAACGCGTATGCATGCCATGCGGAAGAGCCAAGTAGATTGCGTCGACATCGGGGTCGGCAATCAACGCATCATAAGCCGCATCGCCGCTATCGTCAGCCGTGGCATAACTGTGCGCGGCATCAATCGAAAACGCCCTGCAAAACTCCTCAACATGCGAAGGAGTGCGACCGGCGGCAGCCACAAGCCGTGCCCCGTCCACCTCCTTGAGCGACGATGCAAATCGATGCGATATGTTTCCAGCGCCCAAAACGCCCCAACGAACCTCACGCAAATCATCACATGAATCCCGATGGCCCACGACAGCCCCCTTCAGTTGCGGTGGAATAGTTCCTGTTTTGCCCCTATTCTGCCGCAAACAGGAACTATTCCACCGCAAGTTATAAAAGGGGCATCAGGAGCGCGTTTTGCAAAAAGCTTTAAGCGCGGCCGTTACGGGGCCAGGCTGGAAACGTCGGCGCACATCGTCGAGACGCTCGGGAATATCGATGTGCTGCGGGCAGTGACGTGCGCATCTGCCGCACTTGACGCAATTGCTCACCAGCTTGGGCTCGTTCGTCCGCACCGCGCTCGCCGTAAAGTATTGAGACAGCCCCGTAAACCAACTATGCGCATAGCTCGCGTTGTAGGCGCCAAAGCAGCCGGGAATATTGATACCCTTGGGGCACGGCATGCAGTAGCCGCACCCCGTACAGGGCACGCGATTCGATTTCTCAAACTCTCCCAGCACGCGTGCGATGGTATCGAGCTGCTCTGTCGTCATCGAATCCGGCAGTGCGCGATCCGCCAATGCCGCGTTCTCGTCCACCTGCGCGGTATCGGTCATGCCCGAAAGCAGCATCGTGACTTGAGGATGGTTCCACACCCACGAAAGGCCCCAAGCAGCCGGCGTCTTCAGGTACGGATCGCGTACGTCATCGAGCACGGCGCGGGCCCGCGGAGGCAGCTTGCCCGCCAGGCGTCCACCCAAAAGCGGTTCCATCACAAACACCGCGAGCCCGCGCTCGGCGGCTGCCATGAGTCCCGCCGTTCCCGCTTGGTAGCGCTCTCCAGCGTAGTTGTACTGGATCTGGCAAAAATCCCAGTCATACGCGTCAAGCATCATGAGGAAATCCGCCGCACCGCCGTGGTACGAAAAGCCTATCTGGCGAATACGCCCCGCAGCCTTTTGGTGCGCAATCCAGTCCTCGATACCCAAAGCTGCCACGCGCTCCCACTGCGCGGGCGAGGTGATGTTGTGCATGAGGTAGTAGTCGATATGGTCAGTCCGCAAACGGCGCAGCTGCTCGTCAAAAAAGCGGTCGAAATCCTCCGCGCATTTGCACGAAGCGTGCGGCAACTTGGTCGCGAGCAAAATCTGGTCGCGCAGACCCAGGCGCTCAAGCGAAGCTCCCACACAAGCTTCGTTACCGGGGTAGAGATAGGCCGTGTCCAGATAGGTTATCCCTTGCTCCACCGCACGGGAAATGATGGCATCGGCCGTCTTCGCATCGGGATGTCCCGGCGCACCGGGAAACCTCATGCAGCCCAGACCCAGAGCGGATATTCGGTTACCACTTTTGGGGTCAACACGGTATTGCACGGCCCCTCCCTTCGTCATCAGCGCCCCGGCAAGGCGAAACACAATGGTCACGCAGCCGAAACATCGTGGAATCGCAATCGAGAATGTATCGTAACGTAGCAGAAATCGAGCCGTCACGACACCGCTTTAACATCAGCAAAAAGCCCGATGAAAGGAGACGAACGTGACCACGCGCGAGGACGCCTACCCCTACCCCGGCGAGCAGTACATCCTCTCGGTCGACCGCTATCAGATCGAGGTCACGGACCATCTGGACGAGCTTCCCGCCACGGGCGTCATCATCTTCTGCACCTTCCCCAAGGTGCGCGATGGCGTCGGATACCCCGCACGCGTTTTTGCCATCTGCCCCGCGGCATAAGTTCCCATGCGTTTGTTCTTCTAAATTCAGCCTCCGGTGCACGCTGCACGCCCCAGCGGCATACAATCCATCAGGCGCCCCGCACGCGGGCGCCTTTTTGTGAGGAGATGATTCACATGCAGATCAACAAGGTCGCCTTTATCGGCAAGGGCGGCGTCGGGCTACTCTACGGCAGCATGATCGCCCAGGCACTCGGCGACGATGCCGTCGAATACGTCATGGACGACGCCCGTTTCGAGCGTCACGCAGGCGACGCCCTTACGGTCAACGGCGAGCCCTGCGCACTCAAGTCCGTGCGCGCCAGCGAGGCAACGCCCGCCGATCTGGTCATTCTCACGGTCAAGACGACTGGACTCGACCAGGCGCTCAAGACTATGGAACACATCGTGGGCCCCAATACGCTCATCGCCTCGCTGTGCAACGGCATTACGAGCGAGCAAAAGATTGCCGAGCGCTTTGGCTGGAAGCATACCGTTCTTGGTATTTGCCAAGGCATGGACGCCGTGTTCCTCAACGGAGAGCTCACCTTTACCAATGCGGGCGAGATTCGCTTTGGCGCGGCAGCAGGCACCGAGCCCGCAACCGTCACCGCCATCGACGAGCTCTACACACGCTGCGGCATCGCCCATACCGTCGAGAGCGACATTGCGCATCGCATGTGGGCCAAACTCATGCTCAACGACGGCATCAACCAGACCTGTATGGCCTACGGCGGGACCTACGGAAGCGCCACGGAGCCGGGCTCCGAGCAGCGTCGCTGCTTTGTTTCCGCCATGCGCGAAACGCTTGCGGTCGCCAACGCCGAGGGCATTGAGCTGACCGAGGCAGACCTGACGCAGATGGTGCACCTCATCGAGGGAATCGACCCCGCCGGTATGCCCTCGATGGCGCAGGACCGCATCGCACAACGAAAAACCGAAGTCGAGGAGTTCGCGGGCACTATTTGCCGCCTCGCAGCCAAACACGATATCCAAGTGCCGCAAAACGAGTGGCTCTATCGGCGCATCCGCGATATCGAGAAAAGCTGGTAGCGCCCGGCTCACCACGTCAACAGGCTCAACAGCAAAGCCGCCACAAGGAGCACTCCCCTTACGGCGGCTTTCATCTTCATCTATAACCAGTAGTCGATGTCCCGACGGTTAGAGCTGCGACTCCGACGCCTGGTCCTCATCGTCGCGACAAAGGACTACACCCGCACTTCCCAGCAGTGCGGCCGCGATCAACGCACTGACCACGATAGAGGCAGCCCCACAAGACCCCTGCATGCCCACAACGAGCGCGGCCGTAGGACCAAGGCAGCCAAGCACCAATGCGACGGCGGCAATAGCAATATCTCGAGCGTTCACAAGACCACTTCCTCCACGAGAAAGACCTTATTTCTCATGAACTAGTGTGCCCCGCGCCCATATGCGCGGCGTACTGCCACGGTAAGCGCTCTGTTAACTCAAACGCATACATAGAACGGGCGTCCTTACGTTGCCCTAAAGCTCGGTAAAGACGCCCGTCCGTCAAATATCCGTGATGCAGAAAAATTACCAGCCAGTGTAGTAATCGGTGGTACCGGCTGCGCAGCCGGAGTCATAGACCTTGCACTCGCCCTTGGAACCGGTAAACGTGGAGCCTTGGGCCTTATCGCCCGCGGCCACGACGTAGTAACCATCGGAATCGCGCCAAAAGCCCTCAGAATCCTGCGTCCATTCGCCCGTGCGGTGGTGATACAACACGTTGCTGCTGTAATAAGTCTCGCGGCGGCCGTTATAGTTATTGACGCCGCTCGAGCGCGTCAGGCCCGAGCCGTTCGCGTAATACGCAGCAGACGCGTAAGACGAGCCGGAGCCGGCGTTGTAATACGATGCCTGAACGGCCTCAGCGGCCTCTGCTTCGGCTGCGGCAGCCTCGAGCGCCTCGCGCTTGGCATCCTCAAGCGTGGAGCGAAGCTCGTCGAGCTCGGTCGACTTGGCGTCGACCTCCCCCATCGTCAACAGGCTACCCGCACCGTCGATGCAACCCTGCAGCACAGCGCGCTCGTCATCGGTAGCATAGTCGCCATACATATTCATAATGATCTGAGCGCGCATCTCCAGGGAGTCGCGCTTTGCCCCCATCGAGGCGTTCCACTCCTGCATGGAGCCAAAACCGTCGCCGCGGTAGTCGACGGGCTGCACCAGCGTCGCCTCGGACGGCGTAGATCCGACCGTATCGGATAGTGTTGCCGCGTGGGCATCAGTTGCGCCGGCGCCCGCCAAAAGTGCCACGGTTAGAGCGGCGGAAAGGGCAACGGCTTTCGGTTTTCGTGAATCGATCCTCATGTAGTTGGAAACCTCCGTAGTGCGTTTTTGCTGCGTTTGAGCTGCGTGCGATTCGATCGCGCTGCATAGTACCCCGAGCAATTTGCGGCCTGCGGTTTTTCTCAAAAGGCGCACGTCAATTGCGTAAAACTCACATCCTCTCAACAGGAGTTTTCCACAACTCGAATGCATAAAGCGTGTCAAAAACCCTGTTTTTGCACCCTCTCTATGCAAAAGGCGCCTGTGCAACCATTGTTCGCACAGGCGCCTTGAGCAGGCATTTTATGCAGTTATACCCATCGAGTCGCAAGGGGTCCTTGCACAAGTCGCCTTACTCGTCCAGCGCGGCGAAGGCCTGCTTCAGATCCCAAATGATATCCTCGGCGTTCTCAGTACCGATGGAAAGACGAATCGTGGAGGGCGTGATGTTCTGCTCGGCGAGCTCCTCGGCAGAGAGCTGGGAGTGCGTGGTGGTAGCCGGGTGTACGACGAGCGACTTGACGTCGGCCACGTTGGCGAGCAGCGAGAACACCTGCAGATGATCGATGAACTTCCAAGCTGCCTCCTGGCCACCCTTAATCTCAAAGGTAAAGATCGAGGCACCGCCACGGGGGAAGTACTTCTGATAGAGCTCGTGATCGGGGTGCTCAGGCAGGCTCGGGTGGTTCACCTTGGCGACGTGGCTGTCACCAGCCAGGAACTCAGCGACCTTCTTGGTGTTCTCGACATGACGGTCAACGCGCAGCGACAGAGTCTCGGTGCCCTGGAGCAGGACCCAGGCGTTGAACGGGCTGATGCAGGCGCCCTCGTCACGCAGCAGGATAGCGCGGACATAGGTTGCGAAGGCGGCGGGACCGGCAGCCTCGGCAAACGAAACACCGTGGTAGGAGGGGTTGGGCTCAGCGATCTGGGCGTACTTTCCGCTCGCCTTCCAATCGAAGTTACCGCCGTCTACGATTACACCGCCCAGCGAGGTGCCGTGACCACCGATAAACTTGGTCGCGGAGTGAACGACAATGTTGGCACCATGCTCCAGCGGACGGAACAGATACGGGGTGCCGAAGGTGTTGTCGACGACAACCGGCAGACCGTGCTTCTTGGCGATTTCGGAGATGGCGTCGATGTTGGGGATGTCGGAGTTGGGGTTGCCGAGCGTCTCGAGATAGATGACCGTGGTGTTGTCCTTGATGGCGCCCTCAACCTCTTCCAGGTTATGGGCATCGACAAACGTGGTCTCGACGCCAAACTGGGAGAGCGTATGCTCCAGCAGGTTGTAGGAGCCACCGTAGATGGTCTTCTGAGCCACCACGTGGTCACCGGCCTGGGCAAGAGCCTGCAGGGTATAGGTGATGGCAGCGGCGCCAGAGGCGACGGCGAGGCCAGCAACGCCGCCCTCGAGTGCGGCGATACGGTCCTCGAAGACGCCCTGGGTAGAGTTGGTCAGACGGCCGTAAATGTTACCGGCGTCGGCAAGACCAAAGCGGTCGGCGGCGTGCTGGGAGTTGCGGAACACATAGCTCGTGGTCTGGTAGATAGGCACGGCGCGGGAATCGGATGCGGGATCGGCGCTCTCCTGGCCAACATGAAGCTGCAGGGTGTCGAAACCAAAGGTGTGCTCGGGGTTGTTGATGAACTGGCTCATGATGAACTCCTTGATCGGACGAAAGTAAATAAAAAGAGAGAAGTAAGTCGCTGTCTCCTGATCACGCCAACGGGCGCAAACAGGAGCCCGGCATTCGTCTTGGTAAGCAATTCATATGCGGGCCTCCTTTCGCATCCCGGTTCCGTGGGTGGCTTAATTACCTACCGCCTTTGTGTGTTTTGAATAGTACGAGCGTTGTTTCCCTCAGTCAATCACTTAAAAGCGCTAACCTGTTATCTGTTTTATAGATAACTATCGAAAGGACGGGCGCCGATGACCCTTCAGCAGCTTCGTTTTCTGATCGCCGTGGCAGAGTCCGGCTCAATCAACGCCGCAGCTCAGCGCCTCTATACCGCTCAGTCCAACATCTCAAACGCCGTCAAAAGCCTCGAACAGGAACTCCATCTGGAGATCTTTACGCGCTCCAGCCGCGGCGTCACGCTCACCAACGACGGTACCGAGCTCTTAGGCTATGCGCGCCAGGTCGTAGAGCAGGCCGACATGCTCGAGGCACGCTACGAGGACGGCGGCACACCCCAGGCGCGCCTTGCCGTCTCGGCCCAGCACTACGCTTTTTCGGTCAAGGCCTTTGTCAACGTCGTCGAGCGCTGCCGCGACAGTAAGTTTGAGTTCATCATGCGCGAGACCACCACCTCGCAGATCATCGACGACGTCCGCGCATTTCGCAGCGATATCGGCATTCTGTACCTGGATGACTTTAACGCCCGCGTTCTGCAGAAGGCCTTCGCCGATGCCCGCGCAAGCTTCCATCCCCTCTTCGACGCGACGGTCCACGTCTTCGTTAGCGAACGCCACCCGCTCGCACGCCACCCTCAGCTGTCCCTTGCCGACCTCACGCCCTATACGCGCTACAGCTTTGAGCAGGGAACCTCAAACTCCTTCTATTACGCCGAGGAACCTTTTAGCTATATCCCTTGCGACCGCAACATACGAATCTCGGACCGCGGGACGCTCACCAACCTACTTATCACGTCGAACGGTTACACCCTGTCGACCGGTGTCCTCTCCAATGAAATGCAGTGGGGTATGGCATCGATCCCGTTAGCAGACGCCCCAACGATGCACGTAGGCTATATCATGCACGACGAGCGCAAGCCCTCTCCCCTCCTGCAGCAATACCTCGACGAGCTCAACCGCATCATCCATGCCGACCAGCTGTCGGAAGACGGGGTAGAAATCGTAGATTGCTAGCCCGCGGCGGGCATGGCGCTACAATGGTCACTCACACGAAGCGTACCCAACGAAAGGAACCATGTGAAGGTCATCATCTATACCGACGGCTCGGCTCGATCCAATCCGGGACGCGGCGGCTACGGCGCCGTGCTCAAATACACCAACCCCGCCGGCAAGACCTTCACCTCCGAGCTTTCGCGTGGCTACGCCAAGACCACTAACAACCGCATGGAGCTCATGGCGGTCATCGTGGCGCTCGAGGCACTCAACCGCCCCTGCGAGGTCGAGGTCCATTCCGATTCGCAGTACGTCGTCAACGCCTTCAACAAACACTGGATCGACGGCTGGAAAAAGCGCGGGTGGAAAACTGCCAACAAGCAGCCCGTTAAGAACCGCGACCTGTGGGAGCGCCTGCTTGCCGCAAAGAGCAAGCATAAGGTGGAGTTCATCTGGGTTAAGGGGCATGCCGGCCACGAGCTCAATGAGCGCTGCGACGAGCTCGCCACCACCGCGGCCGACGGGGCCAACCTCGATATCGACACCGGGTTTAACGAGAGCGACCTGTAACGGCGTTTTCGCACGCTATTTCCTGCCCCCTCGCGCTACACTCATCCTGTAAACCGAACGGCACGAGGGGGATACATGCTGCGTATAGCAACCATCGGCACATCCATGATCACCGACGACTTTATCCAAGTCGTCAATGCCAACGACCAGACTGTATTCGTAGGCACGCTCTCGCGCAATGCCGAGCGCGGCGCCGCGTTTACCGCCGAGCACGGCGGCGAACGCAATTTCACCGCACTCGACGAGCTCGCGTCCGCCGACGACGTCGACGCCGTCTACATCGGCAGCCCCAACGCGCTCCATCACGAGCAGGCGCTCGCCTGCATCGCCGGTGGCAAGCATGTCATCGTCGAGAAGCCCTTCTGTGCCACCGAAGCGCAGGCGCTGGAAGTCTTCCGCGCTGCCGAGGCAGCAGGTGTCGTGGCCCTCGAGGCCATGCGTCCCCTCCACGATCCCGCCTTCCACGCCATCGAGGATGCCGTGGGCGAGATCGCCCCCATCCGCCGCGCCTCATTGCGCTTTGGCAAGTATTCTTCGCGCTACAACGAAGTTCTCGCGGGGCGCGCCACCAATATCTTCGACTGCAATATGGCATCGGGTTCCCTCATGGACATTGGCGTCTACGCCGTCGAGCCCATGGTCGAGATTTTCGGCATGCCCTCCGGCCTTACGAGCATGACTACTCTGCTCGACCCCTCAACGCAAGAGCTCACCCATGGCCCCATCGACGGTTGCGGCTCCATTCTCGCCAGCTACGGCGGTGGCCGTATCTCCGTCGAGCTCGCGCACTCCAAAATTACGAATGACCTGCTGCCCTCGCAGATCGAAGGCGAGCGTGGCACTATCCAGATTGACCATCTGTCCACGCCCCGCAACGTCCGCATCGACTATCGCGGCGACGTCGTACGCGGCTCGGCGACCGAGGCACCGCGCGAACAGGGCGACAACGGCCGCGTGCTCGACCTGCCCAAATCGAGCAACACTATGGAATACGAACTCACAGACTTTATCACCGCTATCGACGGCGTTCATCACGTTAAAGATGAGATTTGGGAAACACCGGCTGGGCGCCATGAGCTTGGCCACTATCGCGATGTCACGCTTGTCTCACTGCGCATCATGGATGCCGTGCGTCAGCAGGCCGGCATTACCTTCCCCGCCGATTCAGTCAAGCAGGCCTAGCGATGGGCTTTTTTGACAAGTTCTTCTCCGGCGGCAGTCGAGAGCCTCAAAAACCATCAAACGTTGAGCTCGAGCTGCGCCGCAGGCTTACTGTGCTCGCAAGCGACGAGGCCACTCAAGACACCCCCCTGCGCTACTTCCTGCGCTGGGCGGGGCAAGTCCAGGGCGTTGGTTTTCGCTTTACCAACACCAACCTCGCGCAGGCACGCGCACTCACCGGCTGGGTGTGTAACATGGAAGACGGTTCGGTCGAAATGGAGGTACAAGGCGCGCCCGCGGATATCCTGTCTCACCTCGAAGCGCTCCATGCCTCCTATGAGCGCATGGGAACGCGCTTTCGCCTCGTAGACGCCCAAGTCCGAGCCCCACTTGCCAATGAAGACGGTTTCAGTCCTCATTATTAGTATTGTGTGCTAAATACGGTATCATTTACCTACGACCGTTGATAGAAAAGAGGCGAGGCGCATGGCGATGCAAAGAAGAAACACCAAGCAGCGGAAGCTGGTTCTTGATGCCGTGCGCCAAAGCTACAACCATCCCACCGCCGATGAGATCTACAACGCCGTGCGCGAACAGGACGACAGAATCAGCCGCGGTACGGTCTACCGCAACCTCAATCTCTTGGCCGATGCCGGGGAGATTCTCTCGATCAAGACGCCGGGCGGCAGCCGCTTCGATCGCACCGTCGAGCCGCATGCGCATATTATCTGCACCTCGTGCAACCGCGTCATCGATGTGCCGCTCCCCTTCGACGCCCGGCTCGATGCCAAGGCGTCCGAGCAAATCGGTTGGAACGTCACCTCGCACTACACCATCTTCGAGGGCCTCTGCCCCAACTGTAGGTAGATTTTGGGACATGCCTACTCGGCAAGCAGGCGACGCAGTTCTTCTTCGACCGTGTGCACATAGCGGACGCGGTCATTAATGCCGCGCATGCTGGGATTGCAGCTTTCCATCAGATAGGGATGGCCCACCACGTTGAGCATGTCGCGGTCGTTTTCGTTATCGCCAAACGCCATCATCTCATCGGGCGAAATTCCCAGGGCACGACCGTAATCGGCAAGCGCGGACCCCTTGCCCGAATCAAAGCCGATAAAGTCGGTCCATTCGGTTCCCGACGTCATCACATCGACCCGGTCGCTAAAGCGACGCACAAAATACTCCAGCGCCGCCGGCTGCTCTGTCTCGGGCGTTTGAAACGCAATCTTAATGACATCCTCGTCAATGTCCTCGGGACGGTCGACCACCGCCACATCGCAATGGACCTCGTAACGCAAATGGTCGACGAACGCATCGTTGCCGCTTATGGTGTAGAGGTGCCCCTCGCAGGAAAGGGTTGCATCGGCATGGGGGTAGGCGACTACGGCATTCGCGATATCCATCGCCAGGTCACGCCCCATAGAGCGCTTGACAACGGCACGCCCCTCGCTCATGACCAGGGCGCCGTTTTCGCACACATAGGCAAGCTCGTCTGCCACCGGGGCAAACAGGTAGCGCAAACTCGCATATTGACGGCCACTCGCCGGCATAAACACAATGCCGCGACGGTGCAGCTCGTCGATGAGCTCAAATGCCTCGGGGCGTGGCTCGCGCTCCCCCGGATGCAGCAACGTGCCATCCAAATCGCAGGCGATCAGCTTGATTCCCTCAAGACCCATATGTTCCCCCAAAGCATCCCATCAACAGCAAGACGGACTTTGAATAGTTGCCTCTCAAAGTCCGTCTTACGCATACGCACGTTAGCCGCGCGCCTTCTTTACGATCGTAAAGTCTGGAGCCATACTCACAACAACATCCGCCGCGCTCGATGCAAAGCGTCGACTGGCATCGAGCTCGCGTGTGACCACCGAGAGCCGAACGTCCTCGATGCCCCGGAGCATGCGACCCAAAACCGGTTGCACCGGCGTATACATGCGCACGGTATGCTCGTCCGAGTCACCCCGGAAGAGCGGCGCGTGCATATTGCCGATCTCCCAGCACGCATGCGCGAGCGCAATCGGATCCATGCGGTCGACTTCGACCAAATAGACCTCGGCACTGCGCAGGCGCACGACAACCACTACGGGCACCGTGCCCGTGCGGTCGATAGCGAGCACGTCGCCGTCGGCAAGGCGTTCGCCATCAGCGGCATCCAGCCGGACATTCACCGTGCGCCCCAGCTCCGTCACGCCCACAAACGTGCGCGTATCAGCCTGGTCCCAATCGAGTAGCAGCTCGTCAACCTCAAAAATGCCACCCATCTCCCGACGAAGCAGGAGTTCATAGGACGGGTCGTTGAGATTTCCCAAGCATGTCGTCGAAACCAAGCGTTCAGGCATACTCTAGTCCTCGACCTCAACGAGCTCGATATCAAAGTTGAGGTCCTTGCCGGCGAGCTCGTGGTTGGCGTCGAGCGTCACGGCCTCGGGCGTCACATCGATGACGACGGCGGGGACAGGCATGCCGCTCGGCGTGGACAGGAAGAGCTTCATACCCTTCTCGATCTGCTCGATGTTGGGAACCTGCTCGGCCGGGAAGGTCAGGACCATCTCGGGGTTGTGCTCGCCGTAGGCATCGGCAGCAGGAATGTGCACGGTCTTCTTCTCGCCCACCTGCATGTCGACCACGGCGGCGTCGAAGCCCTTGATCATCTGACCGGCGCCGCAGGTGAACTCCAGCGGCTCGCCGCGATCGTAGGAGCTATCGAACTGCGTGCCGTCATCGAGCGTGCCGCGATAATGGGTCTTGACCTTCTTGCCCTGGTTGGACATGGTAACCTCCGTGATAAGGGCGGCGCACAACGCGGGCCGCCGTGAACATATGGCGCTAACTATACCCTAGTCATACAATTCAAAGACAGTTTGCAAAGAAACGCTGCAACCGGAGGAACTATGGCATATCCCGTATTTGACTTGCACTGCGACACCGCCGACCGCATCGGCTGGGCCACACTCGATCTCGACCTGCGCTTTACCGCCGGCACCGACGGTTATTTTCCCGGCGACGAAACGCATCCGCAAGATTTCGACCTCATCGAGGGCAACGCCTGCGCCATCTCGCTCGCAAAGATCGGCAACACGCCGTGGGCACAGTGCTTCGCCACGTTTGTCCCCGACGAGATTCCCACCGCCCACGCCGCACGCTTCCAGGCGCAGATCATGGCGCACATGAGCGGCCAGGCAATGCTCAACCACGACCGCATGGTCAACGTACGCAGCGCCGCTGACATTCGCCCTGCACTCAAGGACGGCAAGGTCGCCTGCATCCACACCATCGAAAACGCCACGTTCTTTGCCGAGGACCCCGCGCTGATTGAGGCACTCAAGAGCCTAGGCGTACTCATGTCATCACTCAGCTGGAACGCACAGGGACCGCTCGCGAGCGGCCACGACACCCACGCCGGCCTCACCGCCGCCGGCATCGAGGCGCTTACGCAGATGGAACACGCCGGCATGGTGCTCGACGTCTCCCACCTCAACGATGAGTGCTTTGACGAGGTTGTCGCCCACGCCACGCGTCCCTTCGTCGCCAGCCACTCCAACTCCCGCACCGTCTGCGGCGTCAAGCGCAACCTCACCGACGACCAGTTCCGCACCATTCGCGACATGGGCGGCATCGTCGGCCTCAACTACTGCAGCGAGTTCCTATCCAACGAAGCAACCGACGAGACCGCCGCAGATGTCACCTTCGACCAGCTGGCAGCCCATATCGAACACTGGCTCGACCTGGGCGGCGAAGATGTCATCGCACTCGGCGGCGACTGGGACGGCGCCAAGGTACCCGACTTCCTCTCCGATGCCAGCAAGATGCCCGAATTCCAGAACATGCTCTCCAAGCACTTTGGCAAGACCGTGATGCAAAAGCTCTGCAGCGACAACGCGCTTGCCTTCTTTGAGCGTTATTAATTTCACATCCCTTGAGCGGGCCGGCATGTCAAGCGATCGACATGCCGGCCCGTCCCCAATCTGAAGGATAACTTTTGACGCAGCAATTTACGATTTCCGTACCCCGACCGGATGGGACGTCTTTGCCCGTCATCGTTACCAAAAAGCGCGTCAAGAACTTCAACCTACGCGTCACATCGAGCGGTGAGGTCCACGCTAGCGCACCGCTCGGCGCCAGCCGCGAGCGTATCGAAGCGTTTGTGAAGCGCAACAGCGCCTGGATTATCAGCCGACTTGCCCAGCGCGAGCAACGTCAGGCGACGGCGCGAGAGCCGCTCAGTCCCTCGTCCATCATTGCACTTTGGGGCAAGCCCATCACAGTACAGGATGCACTCGATCACAACTTTACATCACCCGCACCGCTGCCCAAGCAGGCTACCTTCGCAAGTTTTATGGGTACCGACGAATCGGACGAACACCCACAGTCCAAGCGGCACGCAATCCTCGACGGTCTAACATCCGACGAGCTCCAAGCTCACATCGACCAGCTTTATACGTCCGAGGTCACATCGGCGCTGCGCGATATGGTGCACGCATACGAAATTGCAATGGGTGTCACCGTTTCCCGCGTTTCCGTACGCAGCATGAAAACGCGTTGGGGCTCGTGCACGCCCAAAACCGGCGCCATTCGCATCGCACGCGAGCTTGCCACCTACCCCGTCGAATGCCTCGACATGGTTGTCGCCCACGAGCTCGCCCACTTGCTCGAGCCAAGCCACAATCAGCGGTTCCACGCCCTGCTCGACACGTACTGCCCCAACAACAGAGCTCTGTCGCAGCGGCTCAAGCAGCCACCCATAGAGACGTATTAGAACCGGTTAGCGCACGCGCTCGATCTCGAC